>Ga0213868_10001452_pt1 | contig 22916 bp, 24 predicted proteins | sample PICome_9_FD_160087 | JGI IMG/M metagenome (GOLD analysis project Ga0213868, IMG submission 160087) | Coastal seawater microbial communities near Pivers Island, North Carolina, United States - PICO127 | ecosystem: Environmental > Aquatic > Marine > Coastal | place: USA: North Carolina... | reverse complement strand
GAAGAAAACTTGCGGATGTCCCATAGGTTTACGTTGCAATCCAATCCAGCAGTTGCCATGGTATAACCATTTGGATGAAGACTGTTGTTTCCAATGGACAACTGTGTTAGCGTTTTTTTAAAAAAAGCATCAAATTCAATGGGATTCAGTATCAACATCTTACCTAACGGAGTTGATCTTTTTCTCGCTCAAGTTCAAGTCGAATGCAATCTTTCCCTTTGAACGAAGGTCAACTTGAACTACGCCACCAACAGATGTAGATAGGTATAATGTGTTTTCAGAAGGCCCAAAACAAGTATACTGTATCCAAAACTTATGACCTTCATCAAGACCATAACCAAGTCTATCCTTAAATTCAGGAGATTCGTCATAGGATGCAAAGATTTCAGTAAATTTTTGTGAGGAGATATCAAAAAGCTTTACTGTCCCATCATAAGAAGAAGACAAAAGCTTCGTTCCACATTTTGTCCATTCCAAATTTGAAACTGGACTAGAATGTGGTCGGAAAAGATAAACACCATCGGTTACTTCAGAAGTGGAATCGACATCCCACAGTCCAATGTATCCTTGCTTGTCCCCTGCACAGGTGATTATTTTTGAAGAAGACGGGTGAAATGCGACAGAATAAATACGATCTGGGACAACTTTAGCTACACATTCTTCACTGTCAATCTTAAGCTGTGATATTTGAGATGAAATGTTCTCAGCAACACCGCGGGGAGACAATACATGTTTCACATCGGAAGACTTGGAAGACATATTCAAGTCTTCTAAAAATGATTGTGCATTAGAGACGGAATCATCTTTCACCCACTTGTGACCTGTCAATTCAACGGCATCTTTTACATCTAGAGGGCTTCCATCATTAATTCTATTCTTGAAGAATTTATCTGTCTTTTCCTCTACGTAAATATGTGATCCACTTGGAAGTACTCCAGCCGAGTCTCCAGATCCACCGAGTATGATTTTTCCACCCCGCATCTCATCTGCTATGAAAATATCATCTGCTTGAACACCTTTCAGTCTCGAAGATGCTCGCCTAGGTGGTAAATTAGTAGGAGAATCTTTTCGTTTTCTATCTGCTCTTAAACCACGTTTTGATGCTTCCGATTTCTTCGAGGGGACTTTCATCTGCGCAGCTGCGTCCAAAAGACCTGACTTTTCCAACATGTCGGCATTTCGTTGACGCTTAGCCTTTACCATTTCTTCATAGGATTCATAAACAACTCCTTTGAACGAGAACGATTGGACTTCAGGTTCTGTTTTTACAGGAGATGCACCCTTGTCCGCGTTGGAACTACGCCTTTTTGTTGTAACCATGGCAACAAGTTAGAAACTTAAATGTGCAATCTTTAATTCTGAATGCAAATAAAGTCACTGCTGCTGGAAAATCAACTGCGTGCTCTCTCTAAGATGTATTCTGATCTGAAATTTGTGTCATTTTTCAATTTTTCTCTCTATTTTTGTACGCCGAGTCAGAACGGAGCCAGGAACATCCGCTACAACTTGGGAGCATCGAAAGTAAGTAGTTCGTAAAATGCATTGAACCGAAAATGACTATTTCAAACTAAAATATATGATCAATACTTTGGTTTACTATATTTGTTAATGTGCACCAATGCTACAAAAACTATGACAATTAGCTGTAAAGATCCTCTTCATCATCCTCCTCATCTTTCACAGCTTCTTCAGCCATATTTCCTTGTGTGGGGAATGCGAATGTTGCAAGACTTCCTCCGGCTGATCCTGTCACAGCAGATCTGGATTGCTGAAGTGTCTGAGCAAATGAAGCATACTGTGCAAGATCTCTATCAGAGACGGATCTTCTGGCATTTCTCACTGCGTGTTCAAAATGTCTTGAAAGAATCTCAGGCATCGAGTCTTCTTCTTCATCGTCATCATCTTCCATATCTTCACCTGCCTCAGCCTTCATTCTCTCACGCTCAATATCACGCTCAATTTCCTCACGAATGGCAAGTTTACATGCTGTTTGACAAATCTCTGTAAGATCAGCTCCAGTAAACTTATCAGTTTGAGCGGCCAAATAGGCGAGGTCGACATCCTTGGAAATAGGTGATTTCCGAAGAGTGGCGCGCAAGATTCCTAAACGACTTTCGTAGTCAGGCATAGGAATGTAAATCAATTGATCTAGACGTCCAGGACGCATGAGAGCAGTATCGATGATATCAGGACGATTGGTTGCTCCGATAATGAAAACATTCTTTTTTGCTCCAACTCCGTCCATTTCAGTAAGAAGCTGATTCATGACACGGTCAGCAGCTCCACCTCCATCTCCACTTGAGCCCCCACGTTGTTGAGCAATAGAATCTAACTCGTCAAAGAATAGGACACATGGAGCAGCTTGTCTAGCTTTCTCGAAAACATCACGAACATTTGCCTCACTCTCACCAAACCACATTGTTAGAAGTTCAGGACCTTTGACAGAGATAAAGTTGGCTTGGCATTCATTTGCAACAGCTTTCGCCATGAGTGTCTTACCACATCCTGGAGGGCCATAAAACAAAACTCCTTTGCTGGGACTCATTCCAAACTTTTCAAACTTTTCGGGGTGCTCAACTGGGTATTGAACAAGTTCCTTGAGATCGCGCTGTTATAAAATAGAAATAAATACATGAGTATCGAATGATAAGTTGAAAAGAAGGGCTTACAAATTTTAAAAGACAAGAAAACCTTACCTTGACATCCTCTAGACCTCCAATATCATCCCAGCTGATATTGGGAACCTCTACAACAGTTTCACGCAAACTAGATGGGTTGGAAACCCCAAGTGCGTGTTTGAAATGAGCTTGATTCACAGCCATGGAATCCAAAATCTCTGCGTCAATCTGCTCATCCTCAATATCAATCAAGTCCATCTTTTCACGAATACACTGCATGGCTGCTTCGGTACAAAGAGCAGCAATATCAGCACCAACGAATCCATGTGTCTCTCTAGCGATTGCCTCGGGATCAACGTCATCATCCAATTTCATGTTACGAGTATGAATGCGGAAGACTTCCATTCTTCCATTTTCATCGGGAACACCAATATCAATTTCACGATCAAAACGCCCGAATCGACGAAGAGCAGGATCCATTGAGTTTGGGCGATTGGTAGCTCCAATAACTACAACCGATGCACGTTGCTTCAATCCATCCATAAGAGTCAACATTTGAGATACAATTCTGCGTTCCACTTCTCCGTTGGTTTTCTCACGCTTGGGAGCAATCGAATCGATTTCATCAATAAAAATAATAGATGGGGCATTCTTTTCAGCTTCCTCGAAAGCCTTACGCAAGTTTGACTCGGATTCTCCGGCCATCTTGGACATGATTTCAGGTCCATTGATTAGGAAGAAGAAGGCACCAGTTTCGTTTGCTACAGCACGGGCTATTAAAGTCTTTCCTGACCCAGGAGGTCCATAAAGCAGAACACCACGAGGAGGTTTGACTCCCAAAGTCTTGAACAGAGCAGGATGACGAAGTGGCAACTCAATCATCTCACGAATCTGAGCCATCTGTTTCCTGCATCCACCTACATCATCGTAACCAACATCATCAAGTCTCTCTTCATCTTCTCTCTTTACAGGTTCTCCTTCGCAATGAATCACAGTATCAGGCGCAACAATACAGTATGGAGAAGGATCAGTCTCTACAACTTTGAACTCTACTGGATGCATGGCCGAACGGACGATGAACAAATCTCCCTTTTTCACAGGACGGTAGGCTTCAAGGAAGTATGGTTTGAGGTATACATCGAAGAGATTACCAGATACTCCTTCAATCGTGTCGTCCAATGGTAAGATATGGATTCTCTTCCCATAAGGAACGTCACCGCAAGATGTGACAGTAACGATATCGGAAAGACGAACCCTAAGATTTTTCCTAACAACTTTGTTAATCTTGACAGAAGAATCATCACAATTCTCATCAGATAGGACAATACAAACAGTATCACGGCCCTTCTTTCCCTTGATTAGGACAGTATCTCCACGGAATAGTTCGAGCTCTTCCATTTTAGCAGGAGAGAGTGTAATGACGGAGTTATCATCGTTATCGGCATCGTCTACAATGAGACGGTTGGGAGAACGCTTTTTTCCACCCAAAATTGCGTCTTTCATATCTGCGTCTTTGCTAATGGGTTTAAATCAAATATTATAAATGCAGAAGGAATGGGTTAGACTCCACTTCAGATGGTGAGTGTGTATGCGTATATATATTCATGATACCATACGACTGAGAATGCTCCAATATTTGGAAACAAACCAAGAGTTAACCCGTTGGTCAGTCACCGCAAAAAAATTTTAAACTCACCTTTCACCTGACATAATGGAATATTAGTATTAATGTTCAACGGATATTATGTTTAAGGTAGAACTTGATTCGCTCTTCTTCCTTTCACAGTGAAATAAAAAATGTGAATCAATTTGGCGTGAACCTTGGATAGACCGAGTGAAGAGTGAAGATTGGGTTCGAAGAAGTCTGTCTTCTTCTTCTTGCTTCTTTTGCGGGAGAGTGAAGGTTTGATTTATTTCCTTCAACATGTAACTAAAATGAAGCGTGACACCTTTCGACTTTCGAGTCATATATTTTGATTTCCTCCTCGTTCTCGTTTTGTGTGTTTTGTTGCTCACCTCTCACCTCATCTTACGCATATAATCAATCAATGCGACAAAAACCGTGTCGATGCTGATGAATAACACCGATCGCCATGTCAACTGAATCAGAACGTAATATAGAAGAAGAAAATCCCTTGATTGAAGATTCTGATGTGGAATCACCTGGGATACTCCCCATTCAACAACAAGTGTCAGGGAAGAAGACGACCTTGAAGATCCTTCCAGATGGTTCAAATCATGACAAAAAGGAGGAGGACGTCGAAGTTGGTCGGGGAGTCATGGATGGTATTTCCAACGAGGTTAAGTGTGCGGAATCAAAAAATATCGAAATGCATGATTCTCCGACATCCAAATCTGCATCATCCTTTACCAACATCTTTCCCATTCCTCATGATCGTCCTCCCCTGAAGGGTAGTACTAGTACAACTGCTATATCAAGTACTGGGCATCACAGGCATAAATCAGATCCAATGCAAAAGTCAGCACGAATTGGACGTATGTATAGAGTATCTAGTCAACAAAAAGGATTTATGCCATCACCATCATATCTCCCCCCAGATGAAACAGATGCTCAAATTCCGAAGGAAGAAGATGAAAATGTTTCATGGGTCGATGTAGGTCGCGCCTGCTGCTGTCATAGCATGAGAGAATGGTTGTCTATCATCATTGGGATAGCTTCTCTTCTTTGTTGCCTTTACTTCTTCCTTTTATCTCTATCTCTTCTTGGAACTTCATTCAAAGTTGTAGGAGGATGTACTGCAGGTTCCATGCTTGGTTCAGATACGAACCCGGTGGCCAGTCTATGCATCGGTATCATCGCCACTGCATTGTTGCAATCCAGTTCAACTACCACATCCATTGTTGTTTCATTGGTGACATCTGAAAATGGCAATGGTCTGAAAGTACAACAAGCGATTTATATAGTCATGGGGGCTAATATTGGTACATCCGTGACTTCCATGATTGTCAGCTTAGCCCATATGAGTAATGAAGATGAGATGGAACGAGCATTTAGTGGTGCTTCTCTGCTGTTGGTGTTTAATACCTTAACAGCTCTCATTCTTTTCCCCCTCGAGTTAATATCAAACTACCTATATGAGTTTACAAAGGTAATGTTGCCGACCAGTGTTGGGAAATCAGAAAAATGGGAGGGACCTGTGAAGAAAATAGTATCACCTTTGGCTGATAAAATCATCATATCCAACAAAAAATTGATTGAAGAGATTGCAAACGGTGGTACTTGTGAAGAAAATTATCCTGTATCTTGCAATGGTGATATTGTCAATTACAAAAATTGTGTAGAAGATGGAAGTGTGGGTCTCATCGGGTGCAGCGAATCAACTGGGAAATGCCCTGTGTTTTTCCAACTTGGTGCAACCAAAGATGATGATATTGTTTCAGGATGGGTTTGTTTGGTCATTTCGCTGTTTGTCCTAATTGTGTGCTTGATAGTTCTTGTAGCCTTGCTGAAAAAGATTTTATTAGGCGCATCAACCCGTATTATTTACAAGGTAAATGATTCTTTTCTTCCAACAATATTGTTTGAAATTTTGAAGATAAAATCTTACCTCGTCGTATGTATAGGCAACAAACATTAATGGATATCTCGCCATACTGATTGGAGCAGGGGTCACCGTTCTAGTTCAGAGTTCTTCAATAACAGCGTCAGCGTTAACTCCTTTGTGTGGAATCGGAGTGCTCAAGGTTGAGCAAATGTTTCCTTTGATTTTGGGGGCTGATATTGGTACAACAATTACGGCTTTGTTGGCGTCAATGGTCTCTTCCAATGTAGAAGCACTTCAAGTAGCCCTATGCCATGTATTTTTTAACATCACTGGAGCATCCATTTGGTATATTATTCCTTTTATGAGAAAACCTCCTCTACTGATTGCGAATTATCTTGGAAAAATGACCCGCAAGTGGAGACAGTTTCCAATTCTACTAATATCAATCATGTTCTTTCTTATACCATTACTTCTTCTTGGAATCAGTGCATGCTTTGAAAAGAAAAAGAAAGGATTCACAGCTCTTGGAGTATTCCTGCTATTACTCATGTTTGGTGCTTTTTTCTATGCCTGGATATGGTGGCGATACAAAGGCGGGAAGCAAAATTTTAGCGCAGGTGTCACACGTAGAAAAAGACGAGCAGCGGCAATCATGGGACTGGCGGATGATATGGACTATATCAAAGTGGATCTGGAGTACTGCAAGAATGAAATTGGTGCACTGAAGGATTTTGCCGGTTTGATTGTGACGGAAAGTAAGAAGCATCACTTAGTGGTTCGACCTCCTGTTGGTAGTGAACACATCATCGAACCTGAGGAAGACAGATTTGAGCTTCCACCTGAAGAAAGGCTAGATGATCAAATATCATTGCATGGATCCATTCAAAGTTCCCCATGGATCAATGTACTTAAAGATGCCGGTGAATCAATCAAAGGATCGCTAAATGCGATGAGGCTCTAAAAAATTCGAAAAATAAATTAGAAATGTGGGGTTGTGAAAAGGTTTTTTTGTTGCGATAGTACGCGCCGCTTTCTCTGTTTTTGGAACTCGAGTGCTGATCTGAAATGCTGACCGTTTGTCACATACTCGTAATCGAATCATTGAAACATGTCAACCAGTCCTCAGACCTGCTGTCCCATTTGTCTCGACATTTTATCCGCTAAACCAATAGGTGCCGTGTCCCCTTGTGGTCACGTTTTCCATAGAGAATGCTTTGACGGATGGACAGCCTCGGTGAGTAGCAGACCCAGCTCATCCTCCAAAGTAAAAGTCAAGTGCCCAACTTGCAATCAATTGTCCAAACATTTCTTGAATATATTTCTCGATTTTGATAAATTGCACATGGGAGCTGATGATGGAGATTCTGATCATGATTCTGATAATGATTCGAAATGTATTCAAAATAAATCGGGTCAAGAGAATACATCACAGCATAGAGAGAAGATTAGCCGTTTGAAAACGAATAATCAGTATCTGAAGAATGAAATCGACGCACTTAAAGAGATGGTCGTTAAGGCACAGGAATCTGCAAATCGCCAACAACAAGCTGAAGAGAATGAGAAAAAAGCTATGCAAGGAGAAAGTGAAGCACGTAGTGAACTACAACACGTCATATATGCTAAAGAAAGGCTTAATCGGGAGGTGAATTCTCTGAATGCTAAAATAAAAGAGCTTGAAAGTGACATCAATGAGATACGTGGAAAGGAAAAGTTATACCAGGCACGTATACAAGAACTTGAAATTAGAAATCAGAAGGCGATGCAAGATGCTAGAGCGAATCGAATGTCTGAAGTACAAATCATCATACAAAGAAACTCTGAACTTGTCTCAAAGAATAAAGAATATCTTGATAGTATAAAAACATTAACCGCGGAGAAAGAAAGATTGGACCGGTGTTTGCAGAAAGGGGGTTTTGAACAAGAGCGTGCGACAAAACGTATTCAAAATGCATCGGATGTAAAAGCCATTCTGAAAGAAACCAGAACACAAATAGATAAACTGAACAAGAAAAGCCAAGAAGAGGTACAAAGTCTGAAGAGAAAAAGTGAACACAACCAAATGATGAGTAAAATGTCCTCGCGGGCATCACAACTTCTGGCGTTGGCTACGAAAAAACAGAAACGCACAGTTCGACCTACCTTTTCTGGGCTTCAAAACTTGAACGATGGTACAAAGCCTGAATTTGTCGCAAAAAGCGCTTTGGCCAGACCGCATTCGTCAAGTGTGATGAAATCTACTGAAATGATGAGAAAAGGAGGTAATGACATAAAACGTTTCTTTAAGTAGTTACAATATGTTTAAGATATAAACAAACACTTTTATACATATGAATCATATAATTTGTTTCGTTCCGCGAGCTCTTGTAAATCATCTAGCCAACTTCCTCCCCAGGATTTTCTCATTTCTTCGCTTAGGTCCTGATGCTCAATTTTAAAAGCGAATGGTGCCAGTGAGAAACAAACCAATATTGTACAGACGGAGCTTGAGATAACTTTCATACAAACGGATGATGTGACAAGGCCTATAGCACAGCCAATTAAAAATGCAGTTGTGGTAGGCTTGTGAAAGTTTGTAAAACTATATCCATCAAATTCTTCTACCACGAGTCCAAAGCATCCAGATCCTAGTGTTATTACAATGGACATCATTGAGAGAACAAATGGTATGAGCTTATCGGTTACCACACCTCCCCATTTCCGTGCCTTGAACACATCAGTAGCGGTACGGCTTGACTCAGTAAATGATTTTCCATAAATGCCAACGTAAGTAAATCCATAGTTATTGAAACATCGAATAATACCATCCAAAGGCGAAGAATGATCTGGTAAGATCGAAGGATAAGATGTATCACTTTTTACACTCTTATCTGCCAGGACAGATAGATCGGATAGTGGATCATTACTCAGTGGTTGAACGTAAGCATCGAAACAAAGTCCTAATGTTCCTCGCAGAATCTCAAGGGGTGGGGTAACCAAGCTTCCCAGACAAATAGAACCAAAGTGAGATGTTATTGATTTGTAAAAGCTGTCTCGTAAAACATGATTACAGCAACCTTTTACACTATCAGGAAAGGTCCACCAAGTTGCAACTACTCCAGCTATCGTAACATGGATAATGTTCTTCATAAACGAGCGAAAGTAAGAACAGAGAAGTAATTAAAACTGGAAGTAAATAATGAGGGCATTCGACTTACCATAATCACATTCAGAGTCCAAAAGTATGAAATCAGCATACCCAAGTATATAGAGACGGCTGTCCAAGTGAAATCATCATTATTTTGAGAATTTGAGGATACAAGCTTGTCAAGGTGGTGATCATAAATACCTAAGAATGCAACCACCCAATCTAATGTCCATAAGAAACCAACTAACATCATTCCAAGAGTGACTAACAATATGTCTGCACTGCTTTTTAAACCACATAGGGCAACATTAAGGTTTGTTGCAGCAAAAGGTATTCGATCCCAAACGACAATACTATAACCCAAAGTAAAAGCCAGAGCAATAATTCCGATAACAGGTACAAAACTGTATGGACTCAGAGCAATTCCGATAGTTCCTAGACCAACGCAAACAATGACGCTAAGGCAAAGAACTGTTGGGATCAATGCTTTTCCAAGAATCATCATCATTCCGATGGAGAGAGCTGATAAGGCCGTCGAATACAAACCAGTTATACATGATAGTTGAAACGCATTCATGTAATCAACATGGATATCTTTTGTTAGAACCTTTGGTGTGGATGTGCCGATTGTAAAAGGATCATCATTATACTGATCAATAGGATGAAATCCTGTAACCGGACTGGCATATGGGTCAGATACCGTAGTAGTCGGAGTAACGTTAAAACTCATCGAAGTCTCACCAACGTTACAAAAGGCGAAATAGGTAATTGCACATAAATGAGCTATGAATAATACAGCAACTGCAATATCTTGGGTTTTCTTTGTCTTCGAAATCAACTGGTTTGCTTCTTTTTTGTTTTCGGAGTTTTGAAACGAATAATTTGACCACATTAATGCATCAGGATGAATCTGACGCACGATTGATCCGATTTTTTCTTCTTTTTCTCTAATCATTTCGATCTTTCTCAATAACTTCTTCCCTTCCTTCCGCGATAATCGAACTTGGTGATGCATAGACTTTGTCTTTATGTTGCTATTTGATCCAATCGGAAATTCAGGAGGTGTTGTGCCCACTGTCGTTTCAGTACCAACACTAGCATTTCGATTGTGCACTTTTACTTGAGAGATGGGAGGAGCCGGATCCCGTTTCTTCGCTGAACCATTGCTAGTTCCGCTACTTCCACCATGAGATCTATTATCTTCGCCTGGAATACGTTTTGATACGCGAGGATATCGATTGCTCCGATCTTGTTTAGCTACCAACAGCGAAGACATTTCTCCAGATTCTTCGTCATTTTCCACGTCGGGTATCTCTGGTATTTCCACATTCTTCCTTACAGAATCATACGTACGCCTGGTTGAATGAGAATCGCTAAATAATGTACTGGTATCATCCTCGGACATGTAAAATTCATTCACCCGATTACCAAACGATCCATACGTACTAAAGTCTTTTTGATGAATATGTCCAGGTGCCAACTCCATCAATTTATTTTGTTCCAATACTTGACTAAATTCATTATATTCGTGCTTATTGTTCTGTCTTGGATAAGGGTAGAAACTGCGTTGTTCCCCGATAAGACCTAACGAAGAAGAACGTCTAGGAGAAAACTGTTGGAAGGATGCATCATCGTCACTATATGTCAAAATGTCGTCATTTTCACTGTTTCTATCAGGGACGATATTTTTCTGAGATGAAAAGGTAGAAGATAACGGAGGAGAACCTCTTACTGTGTACGTGTAAACTGGATCAGACCTCGATAACACCGTCTGTAATGGAATGGGTTGAAAGACTTGAGTGCCACCAGCGAGACTGGATCTCGTTTTTGGAAATATTTTATCCTCTTCGGAGGAGGATGTGCTAGATGCAGGCTGGATTGGTACCTTATGATTGGAGGGGTGAGTGAATGCGGATTTAGAGGCTTCTATAGGATACTTTGATTTAGCCAGTCGAGAAACTTCTGAGTCATAATCCGAAATACTGAGGCGATTTGTCTCCTCCAATTCATCGTGCGGTAGATCTCGGACTGTAGATGAATTGATAGTATCAAATTCCTTGCGTTTATCTACATCGTTTTTGGAATGAATCCCAAAGATTCGTTCAAAAACTGACAGATTCTTCTTTGTAATTTTCGATCTATCACGATTATCTGGTCTTGATTCTTCTATTTGACGTAACTTTGTAGATGAACTTGGTGCATCAATGGGATGACTTGTCTGATATATACTTTTTGATTCGTGTTTCGATGTTTCTTTGACAGAGCCAATCACTTCCCTACTTCTAGAGCGATGATGTTTCGACTTCTTACTTCGGCTTGGAATTTCAGATGAACTTTTACTTCGCCGATGACTAGATGATTTAGATGGTTTAGCATTAGACGAAGACACTCCATCAGATCCATGAACAGCTCCTCCAAACCAGTCGGGGGCATTTCTTGTAGAAGACATCGTTGGAATTAGTAGGCAGTAGCACTGGTTGCTATTATTCCGGTTTATACCCTATGAAGCACTTGGATTTTTCTTTTGATCTAATAGTATTGATCCCTACTTGGATCTAAACACTTGCATGGATAGGCAAGGTGTGACTGCACAGTGAATCAGACTTGGTGTCTCAGATGAGAACCAAGTTCATATGTACGTTTAAACTTGACGGAAGTATTTGAGAAAAAAATTGAATAAGTTCTGTGTTGACATAAGAAGAGGCGGCTAAGGTACAGTCACGCGCGACTCACAACGGATTCCTAACGAGGCTCATTTTTCTATTTTCGGGTAGCTTAAGCCCTCTCGACCTAACCTCTCTGACAACAATTCAAACATATGTCATATGTGAAAGTGTGAATGTAAGCCAGTATTTGTCTTGAAAGTGCAAAACCCTATAAATGAAGATAGAGCTGGTATTCCTTCCTTTTCTCTCCATGCTTTCCTGTAATGCATTTCACGTCGCTCGCAGAAGTCGAACATGTATTGTGGCACAAACTTCTATTCGTCATTTCGTAGTTGGAAAAGATGATGACACAACTTCTTCCCTTTCCCATATTGAACGTGAAGAGCGCACACTTGTACTTCATCAACAGCTAGAAAAACTAGGAATTGATTCGAATCATTTGAACACAGCAGTGAATAAATCATATTTAGAAGGCAACGATCGTTATTATGGCAAATCTGCCATCAAATCTTATAAAACATTTGTGTCTCCACGAAGCGGCAAAGTCGAAGCGGCAAGAGCCGAAGACTTGGTCGTCGCGGCCGTAAGATGTGCACGTCAGATTGATTTTTTAGCAAAGAGGCATCGCAGTCATGAAGCAGAATGGGTTAGACATCATGATGCCTCGGAGAATGGAGAGCAGGAAAGTAGACGCAAATACCCACTCATTGTAGTATTGGATAATGTTCGATCAGCCTTTAACGTTGGATCTATATTCAGAACAGCTGATGCTTGTGGGTGTCAATTGGTAATAACATGTGAGTGCAATGTTGATGAGGTTCGCTGAACTGTTCTTTGATGCGAAAGGATATATCATACGATATTGATTTCGTTTATTGCACAACATGACTCTAATGGACCCACTCTTATATGTTTTTTATCTTTCAATACATAAGGTGGAATCACCCCCACTCCATACGGTGTCGGTAGTGAAAAGTTGGCAAAGTCGGCTTTAAATGCAGAAAGAATTGTGCCATCTCAACATTTTACTACTACCAAGGAGGCGATCGAATTCTTGAAAACAAATTACTCTGATTTTACACTAATTGGTATGGAAACTACGGAGCGCAGTCAAATATATACACAATATCAATTTCCTGGTTCGATTGATGATGAAATGCCTCAGAAAGGATCATGCTTAGTTTTAGGTAACGAAGTTACAGGTGTCGATACTGAAATAATGCCCCTGTTAGATGCTATTGTAGAGATTCCAATGTTTGGACAGAAAAATAGTTTGAATATTGCGGCTTGTGCTCCAGTAGTCATGTATGAATGCCTTCGACAATGGGGTGTGATGGGAAAGACTGAGATGAGTTAATAAATCCCTTCTATTTTATGACTTTATTCCCTTTTTTAGGCTTGCAAAATTTAAGTAAAGAGCGAGTCCAAGCTTTTCCGATGAGGCCTTGATGGCGAAATTACTAAGTGACTACCAGATTTTGGTATTTCCTTTGTCTCTACAAAGTCAACAACGCTTGGAAAAGATTCCCTCCAAGCTGTCCGCATTAACCTGGAACAATCAGGATGATTCCTCTGCAACTCAACGGGATTCCCAGCAAAGCAGACAACTACTGTATTAACTGCACTAGCGATGACACTGAACAGAATCTTTGAAGAAGTCACGCCGACAAAACATCCTATGAAAAAAGCGACCAATTTCGGGCTTTCAAGCGATACTAGAGGTTTCTTTTCCGTGCTTGCAATGAGTACGGCAAAGAAACCACATAAACATCCAATGCCTAAACTGAATACCCACAATAGGTTGCTGATCAAGTCGTTTGTTGTAACCTTAGAAGTCCATCCTCTTTTTTGGAATAACTCGTTAGATTTCATTGCGGCATCACGAAAGTTGTAACCATAAATTCCTATATATACAAATGCAAAGTCGTGAAACCTTGAGTGAAGATAGTCGATTGCATTTACCATACACTCCTGTGCCATAAGTAAAGCTGGGATCGCGGTTTCTTCTCGATTCGGCCGAATATGCTCAGCGATTCTGAATAGCATATTTATCGGAGCTACAAGTAGACTGCCAAAGCAAACAGAGCCTAACGAAAAGATCCCTGAGTTAATTACGGCGTTACCAACAGCTTCTAGACACTCTGAAGAACTGAGATTTGGTGTAAACCACCAAGTGTATATGAAACCAGCTATTGATGCTTGTAAGACATTCTGGAAGTAGATATTAGGTACTGAACGATACATGCTTTCACGATTGATTCCAATACAATTCTTCAGAATAACTTACCATCAAAGTTTCTATAGTCCAAAAGAAGGATACTCCCAGGCTTAAATAGCTTAAAAGTTTCCAGAATTGTGATATGTCCTTGTTATCGAGGAATGAGTCGTATAGACCAATACACAACAAAAAATACAGAATTATCCATGTCAAGGCCACAACCTGCACAACAATAGCAAGAACCAGAATAGATCTTGTTTTCCTAGCAGCAAAAAGTGCTGTGTATAGATTTGCTGTAGCTACTGGAATCTTATCCCAGACGATAAAGCAATGAGCTACTGCAATAGCAAATATGAACAATCCAATTACTGATTCAAAATTCTGTGGCGAATCTATGAATCCAATAACAGACCAGATCAATGGTACAGTGATAGATAGACATAAACCAATAGGTATGAGCAGACTAGTATAAACTGACATGAATAAAAATGACAGAACAGAAACCACAATGGCTATAGTCCCACAACACCATGTGATAACAAGCACATTCGCATACGCGAAATGGATTCCTGCTTGGGCTCTTAAGGAAGATATCGAATCTTGACCTGTGAACTTGCTGAAGGCATCGGGACCATAGCTCATGCCTAAAAAGACGATGACGATCAGCTGAACAATAAAGGACAGTCCGTATACCATATCTCTACATGAAGCTGCCTGCTTGACCCCTCTTTCTTGCTCGATTTGTTCAGAGACGCATATTTGTCGTCGTAAAGCCCGTTTGGCCGATTCTGGTCTTCTCGTGGGTGTATGAAAAGGACTGCTATTTAAGGGCGCTCGATAACAGGCCTCTAAATCATTATCCGATTTACTAGGAAAATATTTACCGGAAACTTTTGGTGACATTTTAGGAGGTGGCGGTGGACTTAATTTGACGGACATGCTTTCGGAAAAACGATAATTTGAAACCAACGGTGTCTTATCGGATAAATCGTCGTCTTCCACAACGGTATCAGTCGAGTTGATACCAATATTTCCGTCCATTGAAAGGGCTCTCGCGTCATCTGATTCTGACCATGTTGAACCGTAACTAGAGGCATAGCCAGAAAGCCCTGATGGGCTGTACCGAAATTCAGACGATGATTCCTCGTTGCTTATATCATGTTTCGACTCTGCTACTTGTTTTCTTTGATTTTCAATTGAATTTAGGTCTGCCTTGTTTGCGAAAACTCCATTCGACTCATTGGAGAAATTACTCTTGGGCGGCATGGTTGCCTGCTTCCCTGGAATTCCGCTATCGTGCGAGTCACTAGGAACGATCTTTTCCAAATGATCCGTCGATGACATTATTGTGGTGTGTTGTTGTTGTGTTTATCCTCCATCTGGGAGTGGTTCAAATTACTTTCTCGTTATTTGACATGTTGAAGGCGAAGTGTCTGCGATCTGCGATGATTGAAGGAACTGTGCTCGAAAGGGGCAACAAACTGTTTTTTAACTTTACGACAAAACTGAAGGTGAAAAGTCCGTTGTACATCATTGCTCAAATGGTTTACGTACGACTTACGACGCACGACGCATTGGATACCTTTCGATTTGAGAGAATGTCAAATTACATCAATGCACATTCCAAACTAACTGTCACATTACATCAATCTATTTTTTAAGCTCATTAATTCTGACATAATTTTTTTAATGCATCCAAGTTTACATTTTTGAATCAATGAACTTTTTATCCGTTTTCATCCTCGCACTTCATCTTGGAGCATTTCTGTGCAACTGTCAAGATGCTCGAGGAAGAGTGACTTCTAGGAACGTTCTATTGGGGAAAGGGAAAACTAGTATTCCGTCTAATTATCCGAGCCAAAAGCCTTCGGCTTCCAAAAAAAAGATGAAATATGTCTCTTCGGTGCCATCTCTTTCAACGCCATCACCATCTGTCTCTTCGTCGTTAAAGCCATCACTTGCCCCAACAAGTAAGAGTGACTCTCCTTCTAGAGGCAAGAGTAGCATACCAACTGTGTACGCTACTTCACGGTTCCCATCAAATGCTCCATCGGTAAAGCAAAGCACCGAAAAGCCGTCATTTATGAACAGTCCGAATCCATCTACGGCGGAGACAGATGGCAATCCAACTGTTGTCAGCTCAACTCCATCCAGTAGCCCTGTAGCTAGCAGTGCGCATCCGACCGTATATCAGGAACCAATGTCGGTGTCTACAACTCCTTCAAGTTCTGACAGATATCAAATCAGTCCAAAACCAAGTCTGAAGACTCTTTATCCATCGTACACTCCTACGACAAACATGAACTCAGATCTTTGTGAAATACGTAATATGACTATCGGAAATATGATTGGTAATAGTTCGATTATCAAATACACTTATGAAGTGATTTATAATTCTACCAGTAATATTTCTGAGCTGATGTCAAATGTTGAAAGATCCGTGATGAATGGACTTCTGCCAATCGTAGATAGTTGCGAAGGAGTAAGGCTATCATCAAATAGCATTGTTGGTATGAGTGCAGATCCCGATGATACCATTTTACCTGACCCCTGTAGCTCAGTTGATGGATCCAATACATGCAAAAGAATAGAGTCACGAATGACATTTTTTTACATTGATAGCGAAAGTTTCGATGCTCTTGATATTCTCGACAGAATCAAACTTATATTGGATAGTGGAGAAGTGGAAGGTAGAGGAAACGAAATCATTCGTCTACAATATGTTACAAACGAACTCATAGGAGGGTCAGGTCCCGTGTCTGATACAAACGACGATGAATTGCAGCAGAAAAGTGTCGGTAAGGTCCCCTTTTATGCGTGGTTTCTGATAGCAGTAGGAGGTTTTGTTGGTTTAGGAATTGCTGGAAATAGGGTGCAGAGGAATTTTCAAAAGTATCGTGAAGTAGATTCGATCATTTCAAATCATGCTATTGAATGAAGAAGGTTCATGAGGATTTCATAAGGAATATTATACACGTATTGTGCAGAAGATTACAGTTCGATATCTCTGATATGTGTTGTAGATTGATCACTACTTTTAAACTTTTTAAAAAACATAATTCGTTTTCTCAGAGAGATATTTTTTTTTAATTCAGAGATCTGAAAGCGAAAAAAATAAAATGGAAAAATGACAGTCCTAACCTTACTGTTTCGTGCTCTCGGCTCGGCCCTTGGCTCATCTTTTTTCATTTTTCACACAGCACACACCACAAAAAGAGACTACTCTACTAGTAATATCTGGATAGAGAGAGTGTATCGATAATTAGTTCGAACAAGTAAGGTTCACGTTGTTTCATTCTTCTGTACGAGATTATCTAATAAAATGGCTGATTCGAATGAAGCTAAACAATTAGATTCAGTTACTGATCGAATCATTGAGAAAGATGCAGTGGAGGAACACAAAGCAAAAGACGCCATGGCTGCACTAAAAAGCTCAGGTAACGATTCAGGAACAAAAGATGTTGATTCAATCAAAGTAGATCAGGCTGATGTTGATGTGATAGTTGATGAATTAGAAGTTTCAGAGGATATAGCAAGAGGGGTGTTAAAAGAAGTTATTTTTGAGGGATTGGTGAAGGAAGGCACAAGCGCTCTCGAAGAAGCACTTCGAAGATTGTTGATAGGGAATATTGAAAGCAAGTATAACAAATAGAATCTTACAGCAAATAGTTAAAATTTTAATCCGTTACATTAAAATCTCTGAAAGGAAATCGTGCAAAAACTTCTTGATTATCTGGTAAATCAGTGGAACCGACGTTTATACGTTCAATTGCTGCCCAAGCGCTCATCGCACCCTGATCTGTGCATAGACGGGGAGGTGGAACAAACATTTCCCATGGATTATCTCTTTGGGAACAAACAGTTTCTAATCTCGACCTTAATTCCTTGTTTGCGGCGACACCTCCAACAAGTGCAAGTGATTTTATTCCCTCCCCCTCATTTTCAAGCATATCCATTGCTCGTTTCAGTCTTTCTTCAATATGTCGAATTGCTGTATTCTGAAATGAAGCAGCAATATTCGCTTTATCCTCTGCTGATAACTGATCGACAGAATCTAGACCCTTCTCTGCTGCAAGCTTTTCCGATGCCATTCGCACTGATGTTTTAAGTCCTGCGTAACTAAAGTCGCAATCTTTTCTTCTTTGCATTGGAACAGGAAGAGGAATAGCTTTTTCGTTCCCTTCTCTTGCTAATCTTTCAATAGCTGGTCCACCTCCACCACCAGTTGGGAGTCCCAATAAACGAGCAGTTTTATCGAATGCCTCACCTAAAATGAATAAATGTTAGAGGAGGACAGCTAACAAACACAAAATAACTATTACAAGTTTGCTTACCAAGAGAGTCGTCAATAGTTCCTCCTATAATGGAGTATTTCCCTATTCCATTACATTTCAATAATTGACAATGACCACCAGACACGAGAAGTGCAAGGAAAGGAAACTGAATTGATCGCATCGATTGGTGGATACCATCACATCCACCTATTTTAAATTTTGCAGTGTCATCAAAGGGAAGTCTGGCCATTAAAATGTGGGCTTCCAAATGGTGCACCCCGACAAATGGCTTTTTATGCTCTATCGCAAGAGAACGCGCCTTGTTACAACCAACTCGTAAACAAATTTCTAATCCAGGTCCAACAGTCACTCCAATGGCATCAACGTCAGCTACAGATTTCAAGCCTGCTCTGGATATTGCGTCTTGAATCACCAAATCAATCTTTTCTTCGTGTGCATTCTTAGCTAAACCAGGTACAATTCCACCCCATTCTTCATGGATTTCATTCTGAGATGCGAGTGACTCTCCAAGAATAACGCCATCCGATCTTACAACTGCTGCTCCTGTATCATCGCAACTACTTTCAATGCCAAGGACAATAAAAGGTTTACTTCTATTAGGGAGACCGCTCAACGCAGTAAATGAAACACCATCGTCTCCGCCGGGACTATAAATGTTTGCCCATTGCCCCCTGTCCACTGCTTTCGCCTTCCCAATAAATTGACGTCTTTTTTCTCGCCCACTACTGTCCTTCTTCTTCCTCTTTATATTCACACTGGGAACACCACTTTCTTCCAAATTACTTTTAGATAGAGCTGTTGATAGACTGCGTAAATATGGTCCTTTTGAGACGCGGTTGACATGCCGTATAGAAAACGCAGAGACTGGACAAAACATGTAAATGGCTGAAAGGAGATAGATGGCTTTCCCTCTCACACTCATGACTTGATTACAGAAAACAGGTTTCACAATATGTCTCGTAGCCTTGGAACTCTACTCAACAGCATATCTTCGTAGAGATAGATAAAACATGCAAGTTTTCTTCGATTTTGATTTTTGTGGGCTAGAAAGCGACATTTACTTTATTTTCAATTTCGTTTAACTGAAAGGTTCACTTCTCACTTCTCACTTCGAAATAAATCAATTACGCAATCGCAAATCGCACATCGCACATATATCATAAACGCCCGACTTCTAACATCTCAGTTTTCCGCGCCATGATACGTCTATCATTTGTATTGATTTTCATAAATGTGTATGTAGGAAGCGTCATTGTTTTGGCAAATGATTCATTCTTCAAGAAACACAATCCGAAATCATTTCTACGTGTCGATCCAAAGAAACAGAGTCTAGTGAATCTGATCTGCAAACATGGCGGGATCATTCTACCTAAATCGATAGAAAGAGATTTAAAAATTATATCAGCTGTCTGTACAACAGACGAGATATCCATAGATCTAATCGGAAAGGAATTATTGATAAAGAATTTCACAGTGAAACTGCCTAATTCTTCTGCCGCCAGAGAGGTTGATCTTAGAGTTGGACAATTCCTCTTAAAATGGAATTCTTACCTTCAACCTATACTAGAGATCGAGGTTGAAGATGTGGATATATTGATTGAATTTGTCAATCTGATTCTTACAAGGAACAATTGGTAAGTTTTGACATTTCAAAGTTTGATGATTAAAATGTTTTCGCCTCCAATTGTTATAAAAGTGACCGCAAATGATAATGTTCATCAAATCAATATATCTAAAATTATTTAATTCTTTATGTTCAGGCATGAACTGAATAGTATTGGATTTCCTCCAAAGCTATACTTCTCTGAAGAAGGGTCGACTTCAACGGCTACTTCAACATTTGTAAGATTTGGTAACATAGAAATGTCTGGAGAAGTTCGACTTCGGGTCAAATCAAAACCATTAGAAAAGAATCTCATTGAAGATATTGTGATTGATTTACGTCAGCTGCATTCACTGAGCAGGGAAATTCAAGTCGCGGCAAAGAACTCAGAACAGGCCACTGGTCGAAAAGGTTGTAGTACTGATGAGCTGTATGACATCTTGTCCAAGTACTTTGGTGATCAAATTAAGAAATTTCTTAAACTGACAGCAACAGATTTGGCATTGAGTGCATTGATTCGAGATAAGGGCGAAAGTAAAACAATAAACGATGTCAAGAGAGCTTGGTCAGGAGCAGTAGGTGCTGCGATGAATTACGCACAATCTGTTGGCAATAAAGCGGAGGGTCACATTGACGAAAGTCTGAAACAATTTGGATTGGATAAAGATGAATTGAATTTTGTGAAGGATTCGATTTTCAAAACTCGAATGTCTTCCACCACAACAGGGATGAAAGATGATAAAAATAATATTGATAGTTTTTCAGTCGAAGAACCGAAAGATAATGATTGAAGACCCATATTAAAGGTGTAAATCTTATTAAAATAAGTGCATGATTGAAAAATAAATGAGTATGTCGAAGTGGAGTTTATGAATGATTGATTGCTGATTGCCTATTCCGAGTTCTCTGGAGAAGTTGTCATTTTTTTGTGTATTTTCATTTGACAGCTGACACTTTTCCAAAAATAAACGAACCCTATATCTACATAAATCAACGAAACCCTCTTATTTTCCCCCATAACTTCTAACTTCAACGATAATGGTCATTTCAACTCAAAAAAACAGTGGAACGGGTGAGTCTAATAATTCGCTCTTGGATTTCTTTCAATAACGCATGCTGAACCCGTCATGTATCTAATTCAAATGCCCTGGTACGTGTTTAGATAAATATCTGTCCGTGCATCATACCCAAAGCAAGCAAGTATCTGAAGCTAAAAAGAGTCTTTCTCTCGAGCAGCAGGTTGCAGTATTGAAAGCTAAAAATGCTGTTTTGGAATCAGTTCTTCTATCCATCAAGGACACGGCTAGTCAACACTTCGATAAGAAGTATGATCTTGTGTGGTTCGCAAAAAATCGTTGCCGTTATCCGAATCATCCAAAGTCTAAAGAGCTTGATCAATCTGAAGCTCACCGTGGAGATATCAACGTTCTAAGAGGTTTGAATGGGGATTATCACCATGGCATTAACTGTGGAGAGATGGCAACCTGCCGTTTATTCAAGGAGATCTTGGATCAAGCTACTCAGCACTTGGAGAAGGACGACCAACATATCCTCGTCAACCACAAAGATATCATCCAAGATCATCATGAAAAGGTTCAAGAGGCTAAAGAAAGCTTTCCCAACTTGTCTTTAGAAAATTGAGAGTGCACATAGAAGACGACGGAGGAGAGTTAGTAGATGATACATATTTTCTAAAGATGCATGCCACTTCTGTACATGAGTCATCTCAGGATCGAAAAATACAACGCTTACATGATTATATAATTTATAAGTATGTCCAATTCAACTCAAACGTAGAACGCACGAGGCACGAGAGTAACATTTTTCTCTTTTGTGTTTTTCAAAATATGAATGTCACGATTACAAGCTATTTTAGCTTTACTTGTACCACGTACGCGAGTCGCCATTTTTTAGATGATGATTGATTCGACTATGAATCAATCGTTTTTGCGCACCACCGTTTGGGCATTCATCCTATCAATCTTCTTTCGCCTTCCAAATTTTTCATTCGAAAAGAAAAGAGCGATAAGAAATGATGAAACTCACTAATGTTATAGCAGTGCTAATCTGTTTTGGGCTCAGATTTGCACATGCATTTGCTCCTCCATTTAGTCGGTTGCATGCTGCGCCGCGCAGTACTTTATATTTCAATTCAAGAGAAGTGGTTCTCACTAAGCGTCTTCTGCTGGGTCGACGGAATGAGGAAGTATTCAAGACTGAAAAAGACTGTGGACAGAAGGCTTTTGTTCGCAGTTCTGATATTGGTAAGAGTGGATCAGACAATCTCGTTGATGTAGAACCGAAAAAACTTCTTCCAGTAATATTAATCACTGGTCTAGGTCTGATTGGAGCAACCGTCCTATACGTCGGTTCGCTTGGAGATACGACAGAGCAGTTAGTCAAGATCCAATCCATGATTTCTGATCCTCAATCTACTCTAGAAGGAGTTGTTGAGCATGTTAAAGAATACAATCATAAAATGTCAGCCTTGGAATCCACTCTTCCAAGGCATGATCGTATAGCATTAGCGGAACGACATCGTAGAAATATGAAATGTGATTCCATCGGCATCCTTTGGTGAAGGATGCTGATGTTGTTATGATCCAGAAATTCCATCTATTAATTTATTTTTTGTAATTGGATCTTTTTTTTTAAAACTGTTGTATTCTTGAGAAAAATAAGAGATGCATTGCTCAACGAAAAATCTTTTGCACTCCCATTTTCATTTTTGGAAACCAACACAAACTTCAAAACACAAATAGAGAATTCCAACTATGCCTTCTACCAATCGATCCTCTGTATTCAAAGTCAATCCCCAACCCAATCGTCCAATCGAAGAATATTTTCATTCGATGGCAAGTTCCGCAATGGGTATCCCCAATGACA
>Ga0213868_10001451_pt1 | contig 22917 bp, 2 predicted proteins | sample PICome_9_FD_160087 | JGI IMG/M metagenome (GOLD analysis project Ga0213868, IMG submission 160087) | Coastal seawater microbial communities near Pivers Island, North Carolina, United States - PICO127 | ecosystem: Environmental > Aquatic > Marine > Coastal | place: USA: North Carolina | collected... | reverse complement strand
CACTAGTTTGTTGTGCTAGTTGAGTAGATCTATAAGCATCAGCTAAAGATTCAATAAACCAATTTTGACCACCTGTTTCCCAAACTGTATTTTGTTTAGTAGGTTGGTGAGTAGAAGAACGTATCCAAGCAACACCTCCTTGTTCAGTTATTGAAGAAACTAACCTAGGGTGTTGCTCTAATTTAGCTGATATTAAATCTACCATCAACTTATAGTTATCACTATTTTCCTTAGTGGGTTTAGTTCTAGCTTCAGACTTATCTTTTAATGCCTGATAAGCTGCCTCAACATCTTTATAGTTTTTACCATTAAAAGTTATAGGGTAAGACTCTGCAAGGTTGCCTTTAGACTTAGCTAATTCCGTAGGATTAGTAAGCGCTGCTGCTAAACCTTTAGCATTAGAAGATATTTCAACCTCACTAATTTGTTGTGCTGGTGCATCTATCGTAGAACCTCCATAAAATAAATCTTCAATAACTTCATCAGGTCTTTCATTATACACTTTAAGAAAGCCGTTATCTATTACAGAACTTTTGGCATAATCGTACATCTCATTAGCTCTAAAACCATCTCCCCAAGCATTAATTTGCTTATATACATTATATTCTTTTAATACACCATACTTATCTCTATACTTGTGTAGTAAAGGTGTACCATCTTGTTTATATACTTTTTTAAATAAACCTTTGTTTATGTAAGAAAAGTTTGAAACTTTTCTCATTGCTTGTTTTTTCTTTTTATTTACTTTTGGATCATCCCAAGAATATACTATGAAATCAGATTTAGCTTCTCTACTTAAATTAGAAACTGTAACAAGCTGAGGAATAGAATCGATACCCTCTTTTGAGCTTTTGGGCTTTTCGGTTTTTATTTTTTCCATTACGTTTTTTGGTAGGTATCTCATTGCTGGATTATAAACCCACACAAGTTTTTTATAATCTCCCTTACCTTTTTCTATTTGAATCCACCTAGCTTTCATATAAGGAGTTATAGAACCATCATTCCAGTTACTTCTTTCAAATACTGATTCAGAATAAAACTGTTCAAGGTTACTAACATTATCTAACTTATCTAATCTACCGTAAAAGCTTTCAAAATCTTCATACGGTAACAGTGATGTAAAAGAAATAGGAGAGTTTAATAAACCTGATTGTAGTATAGATGTAATTAATAATTCATCATATAAATCTTTTCCTTCAGTAGTATCTGACATATAATCTCTTAGTTGACGAAATGAAGATATTATAATATCTTGATCATACACTGTTTGATCTGTATTATTAAGTTTAAGGTTGTAGGGAACTTTACCAGACTTATTTGATGGAGAAATTTGTAATAAATTAACTACATAATTATCATACAAAGGATGTGAATCATCAGCTTTCACTTTATTTACAAACTCCATAACTTGAGTAGGTGAGTTTGAAAGAGTTAATAAAGTTTTATTAATTTGAGAATTTAAAGGAGCTCCATAATTATTAGCTTCATTAGTCTGTACAATATAATCAAATAAATTTGCTACAGCTTTTCTTGCTAATTTAATAAAGTCCCTATCATTTCTATTAGAATAAGGTCTTAAAACTTTATGTAGCACGTTTCGAATCATGCTATCTTTTTTATCTGATGTAATTATTGTACCTAAAGCATCCCTACCATCTAATAAATTAGGTATTAATTCTTTTAAAAATGATGCGTTAATAATAGCATCCGTTGCAGTAATGGTTTCATTAGAGTCAAAATCATACGATGAGAATATTGTATTTCTAGATTTTACAAGATCTATTTGTTTTTTCATCAATAAGAAAGGGTCATTTATTCTAGCTGTATCCCAAGAAATACCTTGGCCTAGTTCAAATAATTGATTTGCTAACTTGGCATATTTTAGAAACTCATCTAAATAGAACTGTTGTTGAGCTTTTTGTTCATTACTTAAATCTTTTCCGCTGATTGTTTTAAGTAAAGTTTTTGCATTGGGAATTTCTGTAATGTTAATTTTACTTAATGTTTTATAGTTTTTACTATTTTTAATTTCACTAATGTAATCATCTATAAATAAAAAAGAATAACCATTTTTTTCTACAGTTTTTATATATTCACGAATGATTGGTTGGTTCATAAAATAAACAACATCTTTTATTGGAACTCCTATAGTATTTAAGAATTGAAAAGTAGATACAATATTTGGCGTTGCACCCATTTGCATAATCCAAGGACCATTAGATATATCTACATATCCATCAATAGCTTGTCCATTTATGTCTGAAATTAATTTTTTAATTTCGTCATCACTAGCCTCTGTGTTTCCTGATAATGTTATAACTTCTCCTTTTCCAGGTATGTTTATAGTGTTATATTTCTGAAATGCAATGTTTAAATTAGGTAGATATTTTTGATCTTGGTAAGATAATTGACTTAGCTTATCTTTATCTATAAAAACTGGAACTCTTTGTAGTAAAGACTTTAATGTTTGGTTCTTAGCAGCAATACTAATTGCTCGCTTACCTGTAAGAAAGGCATGTCTTAATCTAGACATGTATCCTTTCTTTAGCATGTTGTCTACTTTAGAGTATTCAAAAATATCATCACCCACCTCAGTAATTACATCCTTTGCTAACGATTCTAAATACTCTGCTGAGTTTGGTCTTATTAATCTATCATAATTGTAAGGGTCAAGTATAATATCTTCTAAAGATTCAATGTATGCATTTTCTACAGCCTTCTTAGAGTTTTGTTGTATTATTGTCTTTTCTTTAAATTCATCAAACGATTCTATGTTTGAGAACTCTGCAATAACTTTAGCTCTTTCAAATCTAAAAGATTCTATATTAAAGTTTTTAATAGACTTTGCTTTACTTAACAAATCTAAAAACTTATTTTCAAGCTCTTCAGTTATACCATATGTCTCATTAACCTGATTGTAATTGTTTATAAGTAAATTGTATATGTTACGAACATTAGTGTTTTTTTCTTGTTTTAATCTACGGTTAGTAAACTCTTTATAAAGCATGTTCTTTTCAACACCTTCTATGTTAGCTAACTTTAATTCGTCCTCATAGTCTCTGTACTCCTCCTGAATACTATTTGGTAATTTTTTAAATATACTATATCCAGCTATGTATAAGCTTTCTCTCTCGCTATTAAGTAAATCTTTTTCTTTTCTTACTTCAGTTACTTTTTTAAACTCATTGTCTACAAGCTCATCTGTTTCAAACTTTTCAGAAGATTCATTAAGTTCTTGTATAATATCTCTGTATTCTTCACGATCTGAAACATCTCTTACATAATTTACATATCGTTCTTCTTCATTAGAGTTACTATTGTCTAAAAAAGGTATATACTCAGGGTTACCATCTTTATTTTTTCTTATATTTTTAAAATAAATAGATAACTTATCAATATCAAAATCCGATCCCACTTTTGCCACAATACCTGATGGTACAACTACACTATCTCCAAATTCTTTAGGTAGAAAAGCTTTTATTCTATAAGAATCAATAGAACTCTGAGCCTGTGTTGGAATACGAAATGCTACACCTTTTAATATTTTCTGACCTTCATCAGTATTGTTAAGGTAATTTAACAAATCTTCATCACTTAACGGTGAATCAAACCAACGACCCACCATAATCTCCATACCATTAGTCTGTTCTACTTTTCCTGTTTCATTATTCTTTTCTCCTTTAGAGTAAAAACTAAGAACATCAGACTGATAAATACTAGTCTCTTCACCTTTTTTATTTTTAAGAACCTCAACTTTTCTTTCTTCACCTTCAAAAAATACAGAAGAAATTTGTACTTTTTGACTACCAGTAATCTCTTGTCTAAGTACACGCTTATCAACTATTGAATACAATACATTTCTAACTTGTTGATACGCAGGAGTTGATTCTAATGAGTTCCTACCTTCTGAAAAAGCAGAAATTGCTTCAATTATATTAATGTTAACTTCCCTTTTAAACATTTCAGATTCTAGAATCTTAGTAGTTTTTTCTATATCTGATATAATAAATTTGTTGTTTACATCCGATATACCTAAGTCTCTTAGTAAAGAATCATAACCTTTTGAAATCAAGTCTTCTAAAAGTTCTTGATTCTTTTTTATCTTTTTATAAAGGTTAGAGTTTTCCACCTTTTCTTCTTCAGATAAAGTGAACCATTTTTTAAAACGTGCATTAGTATCTGTTTCTGTTGTTTCAAAGTCTTCAGGTATACCATTGTTTAAAAAGTCTAAAGTGACAAGTTTTGTTATTTGAGAACCTCTTGGAATAGTATTTTTATCTTTAGAAGGCACATCTTGTTGAACACTTATTATACTAAATGGAACTTCTTCAATCCCTGTATATAAATCTTCATTAAACTTACCGTTTTTATATGGAGGAAAAGTTTCATTAGCTCCTACTTTTCTGCCAGAGTTGAATATAGCATAGTCTATATCTTCAGCTTGCATCTTGTCACTAAGTTTAACTAAGTTTGACTCAGGGTTTAACTTATGTACCACTCTAAAAGATACAGGATAAAGAGAGTACTTATCAAGTACAACATTATTATACGTATAACCATTTTTAGCTCCAGCTACAATAGGTTTTAGAGGGGTGTAAGCACTTTTTACTCCAGGGTTATTTTTTTCATATTCGTCAATCTCCTCCTTAGTAGCACCTGATTTTACAAGTCTTTCATAACCCATGTCATGTTGAAACTGAGCTTCCTCATCTGAATTCCAGTCAGATGCTAATATTCTAAACCAACGATATGATAAATATCTTATAATACCACCACCATCTGTTTCTTCATGTGGAACATAACCAGGTAAACCTTTTTCTAAACTCATTACATCATCGTATACAATAGTTCTAAAGTGATCTCTAGAAAAAGGTGTCCAAGCTATATCATCTTTTGATGCAACTTCACGGTTGTAAACTTCAGATAATACGTTATTTGAAAACTGTTCAGAGTTATGAATTAATGAAAGACGTGGTGATAAGAAGTTTTTAACACGTTTAAGTTCATCTTTATACTGATAAGGGTCTGAATAAAGAAGCTTATGCATCTCAATATTAGCAATCATGTAATTTGCTGTATTCCTAAATAGTACTTCTTTTATATTTTCAGAAGTCATATTACTTATTTCTTCTGAGCCTTCAATAGAAAATGTTCTAAGTTTATTTCCATTATCATCTATATCTTCTTTCAGGATCCCATAACTGTATAAATCTGAAGTGTAACTATTGGAAAGATTGGTTATGTACCTAGCAACAGCAGAATCTATTTTACCGTTTTTATTAAATTTATTATATATATCTTCAGCAGTTAAATCTTCATTCTCTTCACTTTGAACAAAGTCAACTATTTTATCATGAAAAGTTTTTCCTAATATGCCTTTAAAGAATCTTAAATCTGTAACTTTTCTATCTTCAATTTCTACAATAGGTCTGTCAGTTTCTTTAGATAACTCTACTTCTGATTCAAAATATTTTTTAAATATACCGTACAGTTGGGAACTGCTAGATGTTTTTTTAATGACATTACTCATATAAATCATCCATTCAGTAGAAGCATCTCCAGGAACTAGATTAAAGTACCAACCTTTTTCATTTAAATAAAACTCAGATAATAATCTTTCTTTAAAAGTAAGTGAGCTTGGCGATTTTTGTTTACCTTTTTCTAAATTAATAAAGTCTGTTAAGTAACCTATTTCAAGTAGATTTTCTTTATTATTTTTTTTATTGTTTCCTGACGTGTATAACCTTCTTAATATTTCAGAACCTTCACTCCAGACATCTGTTAACAAGTATTTAAACTGTGTCCCTGATAAGTCAGATTTGTTTTTTGACCTTGATATTAATTTATATAACTCAGTCCATGGATTTACTCCTAAATAAGATTGTCTACGCTCTCCATTTGAAAAAAATGTACTACTGTAGTCTGGATTAGATACACTAGCTACTATCTCTGAAACCTCAAGTAATCTACCACTAATTCCAAATGTTACAGGTGATAATCTGTTAATGTTTTGTATTTCAGCAATGTCTTTTTGTAAAGCTATAACAGCTTCTTTAAAAGGGACATATGTACGGTCTGACATCTTTATATTTTCTATCTCTTCATTAGATATTGGAACACCTAAGGTGTCTAAAAAAGATTTAACTACATTATCAAATTCTGACTTTAAGTTATAACTTTGTACCTTTTTTTTATTAGCACTATAAGTATTAGATGCTTTATCATATTTAAAGAATCCTTTTTGTGATTTAGCAAGATTTATAATAGAGTCAGTGTAGTTACTTTTTATTTGCAATGATATTTTAGATAAAACTGTATCTCCAACAGAAACCTCTCCATTTTCAAGAGTATACACAGCTTTAGCTGATGGATTACTCTTATAGAATGTATTATACATTGCTGTAATAAGCTGAGAGTTGTATGGATTATCTAAATTAATTTCTGCTACACTTTTTGTATAATCAATTCCAGTAAATCTTTTAAATACAGGTCTATAGTTTATATCATTTTTAGCTAACTCCCTAAGTCTTTTAAGCATGTCATTTATACTAGTAGAATCAGACAAGTTTCTCATTAAGGTTATGTAGACTTGAGAAGAGGGTAATAATATTGCACCACCTATTGATGATTTTAACTCTTTTATGTCACCATTTTCATCTCTAAATTTTTTTGGAACTGTAGACATTAATAACTTTAATGCAGGAGCAGCTTCTCTGTAGTGATCTCTTTTTGTAGAGTCTTGAAAGGAGGAGCCTTTTGTTTTGTCAATATTTAGTAAAGCAGCTTCATTGTTTTCATCAAACCGTACATCAAAGGCTAATATTTTTTGCTTATATTGTTTTTTATACTGGTCCCAGTTTTGTTCAATGTCAAGTTCAACTTGTTGTATTTTTTCATATTCTTTTTGGTACTCTTCTGTAACTATTTTCAATACCTCTTTTTGTCTTTTTATTTTTTTGTTTTTTGCTCCTTCTTGTTTTAACTTTTCTAATTTCTTTTTTTCTATATCTATCTCATATAATAGATCATCAATATGCTCTTCTGTAATAGTGTATATGTCGTCTTTTAATTCTTCAAAAAGTTCATCACTGAGCTGAAGTTTTGTAAAAAGACCTTTATCTGTCTGTATTATTTTTAACAATGTAGAATAAATCATCTCATTAACTACATCTATTCTAGCTATTTCATTTATCTTTAATCTAAACTCAGCACCTTCTGTATCTTTAACTTCTAATATATCAACAATACCCTCTTGAGAGTAAGTTGGTAAGGTTGATGTAGATAGTCTATTTCTATATGCACCATCGTTTATATTTTTAAACAGCTCTTCTATAAAATCTTTTCTTTGCTGATTTCTTAAACCAACTTTAGCTCTTATAAATAATACAGCATCTTCAATAAACTTTTTTAATTTTCTAAATATTGTACCAAAAAATCCAGAAGGTGCTTTTTCTTTTAGCATGAATCTTCTAAACTCTTCAGCTATCTCTTCTTTAGCTTGTTCATCTGTAGCTTCAGAATATTTAATTGTTGTACCTGTAGGTCTATCTACAAATGTACCCTTGCGGTTTCTAAATGTACTCAGTGCTTGTTGTTTTTCTTCACTATCTGTAAACATTGCCCAAATAGATTCAAACACCTCATGATAACCTGTACCAATTTCTGCATTTTCATATATGTAAATTGCACCTCTTTGGAACATTCCCCAAGCTTTTTTACCTGCTCCAGCATCTATGATATTTTTTACTCTTATTACAGGAACGTTAGGGAAGTTTTTAGATAACCATGTTTCAAACTTTTCCCAATTTTCAACTTGCTTTATTTGACTTTCTACAACAATACGATTTTCCCTACTTCTTCTACCTCTTTTTCTTTTTGTTGTTTTTGTTTTATTTTTGGGCTTACTTGACTTTACATCACTATCATCACTATCATCACTACTTTTTGTAGATGATTGCACATCATCTAATTCAAAAAATATAAGTTGTTTAACTGTACTTTCTATTTGATCTTGTGTAAGTTTAGGATTTTTTTTAATTATAGAAGCGAGCGTTTTGTCAGATTTAAGTTTTATTTTATCGTTAAAGTTTTCTTCAGTGAGTTGTCCAGGAACTAATATAAAAGATACAACCTCCTTAAATTTACCATCAACTATTTTTATTTTATTTACAGTTTTACCATCGGCTTCAAATTTTTTACTACCCTGTTGTAAATTAACAGGTATATTTTTTATACCAGCTTGCTGCTTTACCTTCTTAGTTTTCTTCTTCTTCTTTTCAACTCTAATAGTGTCTTCGGTTCTAAAAAAGTAAATATTTTCCCTATTAGGATTGTTATCATCTGCTTTATCTAAAGTGGTAGTGAGAGGTGGGTTACTTCTAGAACCTTTATTATCAGCATTTTTATTAGACAACAAATAAGTTTGGTAATTTGGCCAAGTAGTAGACTCTATTTCTCCTTCCTCAGATATGGATTTTATCTGAATATAAGGTTGGTTTATATCTTTTAAATAGTCTGATGCAACATTGTTATACATGTCCATCAATTTGTCAATTATCTGTTGTTTACTATTCTGTAAAGATTCATAATTATATAAAAAAGATGAGTTGTCTTCTGGGTTCTCTTGTTTTTTAGATAAAGTTAATACCAAATCACCCTCACTATTAGTGTCATAGAAAACACTATTTGTACTTTGCTGTGATCTGTTCCAGTATACTACACTTTTTAAAAAGTTAAGAATGTCTTTAGACTTCTTTAACTTTATTTCTGGATCTTTAGATAGTTCTGATAAAGCATCAAATATTGCATTAGCTTCCTCTTTAGTGTGTTTTCTATTTTTTAATGGTATATATGCATTTGGTAAATCTAAGTATACTCTACCAGGCAATGATTCATATCTAACAGAACCTTTTTCTACAACCTGATTAAGTTTTGGAATAAATATTACATTTCCTAATTCAAAATCCAAATCTAAGTTTGCATCTTGAACAGGAGTAGAATTACTTGAGTCATCCTTTACTGATCCAAATGATACACTCATTGCAAACGTTTCTCCAAGTTGTTTTTGTTCTAGTATACCATCTCTCCATTTAATATATGTTTCTTGTAACTTTTTTATTACAGTCTTTGATTGATCTTTACCATTTTCCTCTCGCATCTTGTTAGGTAATGTATCAGCATTAGGCATAAATTGGTAAATTGCTTGATTTATTTTTTCAACATCTGATAAATTACCATCAATTACATCTCCTTCTTCATTTACTATTTCACGATTTTCATTTACAATAACTTGTACAACTGATGTCTTTTTAAAATCAGAAAGTTCTGCTTTTTTTCTTACTCTTTCTAATTCATCAATAATGTTTGCTGGAGGTTGAAGCAAGTAATCAAACAGTCCACTTAGTCCAAGTTTCGACTCTGTATTAACATTTACATATATAATTCGTAAACCTTCTCTTTTTTCTTTAGACATTTTTGGAAAATTTCTTCCAAACTTATCTGCTCTATCTTCATGAGGTTTAAGTGTTTCAGCACCTTCATCATATCTAGCGTCACCACGAACACCAGCATTTATCAACATTTCATTTGACTTCTTAGGGTCTGCCTCATAATTAGCACTAGTAACTCCACCTTCATCACTTATTGGTTCTGAGGTATCTCTTGTAGACTGTAATTTTTTTAATAATTTTTTATTATTTCTAAGCTTTGCTATTTGCTTTTGTTCAGCTTCATACTTTTTTATTTGTGGTTGGAACGCATTTATTAATTCCTTAAGTGCACCATACTCTTTATTTATTCCAACTATCTTAGATTCTAACTCCTTTATGTTCTCTAAGCTTTTAGAAAGTTTCTTCTCATCAATTACAGAGTCTTTTGTTAAGTTAGCAGTAAGTTTAAGGTTAACTATTTCTTCTTTTAATGCAGGCCAGTTCTCTAGTACATCTTCTCCGTTTGCTATACTATTTAATAAAAAGTTAATATTTTGATAGTCAACATCATTGACTCCTACAGAACTTTTAATAGCTTCTTTAATTAACTTGCCAACTTCTTTAATAGTTTCCTTTATACTACTTAATACGTCTTTATTAGATTGTATTTGTTTATTTGTAACTCTTTGAATATTATTTAAGTTTTTAATCTGTGATTTTAAGTCGTATGTAAATTCACCAAAGTCCTCAGGAGTATTATAAATCTGAGTTAAAAATGATTCAAAGTAACTAATGTTAAATTCCAAATTTTCCTTTTGGGCCTCTAACTCTTGGATACTGTTCGAAATATCCTTTTCCATTTGAGTTAAAGTGTTAAGAGCTCTTGTAAATCTTGAAGTTGCTTTTGAGAAGTTTAATTTAATTTTTTCTCCAGTCTTTTGCATCTTAAAAATATTATCAAGGTCTTCTTTTACCTTAGATAACTTTTCAGAAGATGTTTTTATTTTACCACTTATCTCATCAATTGTTTCTTTTGAGGATTCAATGAGTTCTGAAACTACCCTAATGTTATCTTTCCTAGCTGCCTCTAACTCTTGCTTTTCTAATTTAACATCTCTTGTAGATAAAAATGCTCTTGCTGCAGCTCTTGATGTATCAGTTTGAATTTTCTTTCTACTAGGTTCAACTATTGGGTTCTTGAAATTTTTCTGTGCAACAAAATGATTTCTTGTAAGTAGCTTTTTCTCCAGCTTATTTTTTCTACCTAACGATACAAAAAATAATCTACCATTTGTGTACTCAAGTCTTCCAGGAACTTTACCTCCTTTATCTTTACCTTTATTAAATGTAAAAATATCATCTTTATGATTATAAAAATAATTAGCTGTTTTATCTCTTTTTAAACTAGTCAAAGTAAACACTTTAAGTTTTTGAAAAGCTTTTGGTGTGAGATTTTTTACAATGTCTAGTTCTGGAAAGTATACATTAAGATTACCTTTTTCATCAATAGACTGAACAATTATTTGACCTGCAGAAACTGTACTTAAAAAATCATCAATGTTTTTAGTATCATAACTAGGTGCTGTTCCAGCAACGTAAGGAACATTTAACTTAATGTCTTTTGATCCTGTTCTTGTTTGAATTGTAACTGTTTCTGCTAATCTTTCTATAACTTCCTCTAAACCTTCTTCTCTAAATTTACTAGGGTTATTTTTTATTTCATCATATGTCTTTATAAACTCTTGTCTTTTACCAACCATCTCAGCCATATCATCTAAAGCTGCACCTAACTCATCTTTTGTTTCAGATAATATATCTAAGTTTTTAATTGTTTGAACTGCTTCATTATATGCTTCAAAGTCTCCATTTACAACACTATCAATAACTGCAGATATATTTATTCCTGCAGATGTTAACTTTGTTGACATTTGTTTAATTCTTTGATCAAAGTCTGCCACTTTTGTTCCAGCGTATAGCATCTTATCCATTACAGAATCACTATACTTTCTTATCTTTTTTCCTTGTATTTCTACAGGGTTATCGTCATTATCTAACACATATTCAGAAGAATATCTTAAGTTAAGTGATTTCCATAATGAGTTAAAATTGTTTGCAGTGTTCTCAAACCTTTGTAGTCTTTCTAAATAAGCCTCTCTTGTATCTGTTTCAAGAGCTTTACCCTCACGTACTAATTGTGCAAAACCTACATCTGTACTAGCTAATGTTTTGTAGTCAGCCAAATCAGCCATTACTAAATCATATCTACCGTACTTAATTCTAGGTGTAAGATAGTTAATCATTTCATCAGCCTCCAAGTCTTTACTTGCCATCACTTCACCATTCTCTATCTTGTCTACTCTTTCTTCAGTGAGTTGCTTTGATCTATTTAAAGAATCTATAGTTTGTTTTGAGAAGTTACTAAGTTTAACATCTCCACTATATAAAGCTTCACTTAAACTAGTAGTATTAACTTTAGAAATTAAATCATCTGTAGCTTTTCTTTTAGCTCCTTCTTGTCTAAATCTACCTCTACCTAACATTATAGCTCCAGAAATACCACCAATAAGAGCATTCTTAGCACCCTCGTTACTAAATGCACCTTTTGTAATACCTACACCAATTGAATCTAACCAACTAGTAGCTTCGTTGTTTTTTGCTTTGTTATAATAGTCTTGTGTAGCAACTGTAGCAGAGTATTGTGACACCTCTTCAAATGCTTCTGTTGTGGAAAATGTATAAGGTCGTATCTTATTTAATCTAGATAGGAATGGATACTTACTTACTTTTCTTGCAAGTTTACCTGCTTCATACACTAAGTCTTTTTCAATCTCTCTAGTTAAACCATTAATTATTTCTTTTTCTCCCCTATATGTACTACCTAATATTTTTGGAAACTGGATATAGTTAGTTGCTGAGAGTATACCCATATTAGCAAAAAATGTAGAATTACCTGCTCCTTCTGCAGCTGCATTTATTTTTTCAAGAGCTTCACCTGTTGGAGGAAGTCCATATTCAGCAATATGTTCATCAATAAGTCTTTGTCTAAACTCATTACTACTATGAAGAGCTTCAATACCTGCTTCTCCAGAAGTAGCAAGACCTGCAACTAATGCTCTACCTCCAGGATTCATTGCATTATATCCTGATAAGAATTTATCTGATATACCTTTTAATTTACCATATGTATTAGCAACTTTATCTGTTGTTGATGCTAAAACTCCTTCTGCTGTTGCTGCTGTTGCTTCTGCACCTTTTCCTACAGCAAATAATCTAGCAGTAAGAGGTATAGCTTTAAATACACTAGTGAATACACCTCCTGATAAAGCAGCACCTGCGGCAAACCCTAAATTCTTTACAACACCATCCCATAAGAAGTTACCTGTAGCCCAATATTTTGGTGAATACCACTTAGCATCTCTTTCTTGTTTAGTGTAATAGTTAGGAAGATAATCATCACTTTTTTTTGAAATACTATCTAACCAATTATTAAATTTATTATCGTAGAATGAAGAAAACTTACCATCGTTAATTGCTTGAATTGACCCATTAACTAAACCAATAGTAGATTGTGCAAGTGTTGATGCAGTGAGCCATAGTCCTTTACCAATACCGTTAACCATCTTTTCACCAAAGCTTTGTTGCTTTGCATAAAATTCTTCATTGTCTACCCCTGGTCTAAAATATCTATATCTACCTGATTCATTTTCAGCATACTCATCAAGCGTTGCAGGATTAGAAAATCTTGAATCAACTGGTGCACTAACTGACTCAACAAAGTTTTTCCATACATTTGTATATACGTCTTTAGGATCACTAGCACCTTCTAAGTTACCTGTTTTTATATTAGGAAAGTAAGGAACAGCTTCACTGATTGGAAGTGGTGTTACGTCTGTATTATTAGAATAACCACCAAAAGATTCCTGTAAGCTTTTTTCACTAAGTAAATTAGACTTACTTAAACTTTTACCATTTTGTGCTTTTAACTTTTTGTTTTCTGACATAATGTTATGCTTAAAGTTTACCTATGTATTCTTGTATCCGTTGCATCTCTTCTTTTCTTTTTTGATCCATGTTTTTTTCTGATTCTATATAGGCAATTATTGCATTATCAGAAAGTTGACTCATGGTGTTTATTATAGTAGATTTGGTTGATAGTGGAAGCATTTCAACATTTTTAAGTATATACTCTCCTGTATTCGGATCTTTTATATTTAGTTGTAAACTAAACACTGGTTGACCATCTACATCTATTGGATTAGTATCACTAACAATATTTCCAGTAACTTCAAAATTGCTAACGTTTGGAAAATCCTTTTGATTTAAAAACTCATTACCAGGTTCAGTATTATATTTACCATCTGTTGCAGTTGTATAATATGTTAAAGGTGATTGTGTCTTAACAACTTCAGAAGGTAATTCATTACCGTCTTCATCTTCTTTTCTTATTATTTTTTTCTCTACAGGGTTTCTATTTATCAACATCGTTGGAGTAAAAATATCATCAAATTGATCATATTGATTAGGTACACTAACTTGATCTGGAAAGTTGTTAATTGCCTCATCCATAGTTATGTCTATAGATCTAAAATCTCCATCTTCTCCTGCATACATAAGTTTATAACTTCCGTCCATAGCTCTTCTCAAATAAGCTGAAGTTGCATTCATTGCAGGTGATGCATCTACAACTTCGTCACCTATATCAATTACAACATTGTCTATCCTTCTTTCGTTTACAATTACAAGTAACTTATCTCGTAAAGCTTTTACTTCTCCAGTTTTGTCTGTAGGTATAGTTATATTTATGGGTTTATTTACTATGTATGTTTCCTTTAATTTATCTGTAAATACTTTATTATATTCTTTATCTTCTTCATTTTTCAACTTCGCTACTTTAGATACTTGCTTTTTTATTGGCTTAATTATATCATATATTTCTCCAGTTGGTCCACGTTCTGGACCTATACCGATTCTGTAAGCTTTATATAACCCAACCATTCTAGGGTCTAAATTATTTGTAAGTTTTAAAATTTCTTTTTTCTGTTTTGGAGTGAATATAGGATTACCACTTCTATCTACTTTTTCTAAGTCATCTATATCTTTTTTATAATATTTACTTATAAAAATGTCTGAATTTTCAAACTCTATAAACTTATTAGTAATTTCCTCTGATGTATAGTCATAACCTTGACCTACTGGTTCATATACCTCTCCTGATCTACTTGTTTCTTCCAAAGAATAACCTTCAGGATGTATTGTAATTATTTCATTACCTCCATACCCTAGATTATCTAGTACTCTAAGTTGATAATCTGTTTTATCAACAGCACTATCAGCGTAATCAGTAGCTGAATTAATCATGTCATTATTAAGATTTAATAATCTTTCAGCTGTAAGGTATTGACCAATTTTTCGTTTTACTCCATCTTTGAGTTTTGTACTTTTGTCACGGTACATTTTAAGAGCTGATGTAAATTTCTCATCATCACTAAGATTATCTCCATCAATTTCAGAACCAACCATTTGTAGAATGGTTGATTTTATATTTTCCACTTCATTTTTTAAATTGTCTCTGTCTGCTTTTACTTGATTGATAAGTTCTTCAGGTTTTAGAGGTTCGTCCTCACCTGCACCAGATTCAGTAATTGTAATTCTTTCTCTTTCTTTTTGTCTTTCTTGAAACTCTTTTGATGTTATTTTCTGTTGTTCTAATAGGTTTTCATCGCTCTTCATCTGAATGTCTAACATTTTAAGTTTCCTTGCTTGTTGTAATTGTGCATTCATTCTTGCATCAGCCCTGTTCATTGCTTCCACTTTCCGTTGATCTGCTAATGCTGGATTAGTGGAATATTCTTGTTTTACATTTTTATATTTATAGACATTAGCTGAATCGTTGAACCAATCATTTGTATAAAGTCTAGCTTTAGCAGACTCAACATCTCCACTGAGAAATGATTCAGATGTAGTTTCATACTGCTGTTTAAGATTAGACATCTCATTCGACACTCTATTTATTTCGTTTTCATACTTCTTTCGTTCCCCTACATTTTCTAACATTTCCATTTGAGTTTTTAAACTCGCTCTACTTTTAGACATGTTATCATATGCACTTATAAATCTTGAATTAACATCAGATACAAACTGTTCTTTTGAAACATTTGCATACTTATATCTACCATCTATTTGAAGTTGTTGGTATTCGTCAGGAGAAAGTCCTTGCTTTAGAGCTGTTAGTATTTTTTGTGGAGATAGTTCTTCAACTTCTGTATAAGTCATTGCACTTAGTAATTTACCATTAGGTCCATAAATTACAGGTGTGCCAACTTTTTCAGCTGTTAATGTTTTTATAATCTCCCTTTTCTTTGCTTCGTAGTCTGAATAAGGTCTGTATGTTGAATTAAATGATGCATCTTTACCACCGTTCATCCAAGTATTAACTTGCTCATTGAATAGCATATCATTAGACGCACTACCTTTACCTTCTGCTTTTATCTTCTGTTGACTCTCTAAAGCTTTTCTATATGCTGAAGAAGATGCAACATCTTTCATAACTCTAGGATCTTTTACTATTTGATTAGTCATTCCGTTAACAGAATTAACTAAAGAAAAATTAGAAAAGTCTCCACCAGCAACCGTAGATAGTTGACTACCTAGTTGATTAAGTTTTGATTGTAAATATTGTTTATCTTCAGGTCTAACGATATCAAGCCCAGCAATGTTATCAATGCTTTGTTGTATCTTTTGTACTCCTTGATCATAACGTTCTTGCTTGTACATACCAACCTTAGCCATAGCTTCAACAGGAAGTGTCTGTACATATGGGCTAAAATTTAGGTTAGGTGAGTCTTTATATGATGCCATAGTTTAACAAATGTAATGGGATTATACTCCTTATCCAAGCTAGACTAACTAGTTTTGGTAAAGTTTTATAATCAATTTTATTATAAATTCTTTATTGCTTTTAGAATATTACTATTCTTATTATTCTTTGTAACCTTCTTTCCATACTTTGCAGTATTAGAAGGATTAGTTTCTTGATTTATTGCACCAAATAATTGATTTAGTACATTGCCAACTTGTCGTGTGTTTGGACTAACTATTCCTGGAGTAGCTAATGATGGAGCTCCTGTAGAACCTTGACCTGTATAAAACTGAGTAGGTTGTACCACTTCTGTTTGATAGTCATCATTAAATCTAAAAGTTGGATACATGTTAGCATACACTTTACGCATTGCATTATCTCTCTTATTCTGAGCATACTTATTACTAATAGAACTTAGAATGTCTATACCTTGTGTACGTGTGTTAGCTGCAGCTTGAGCTTGTCTATCTGCTTGTTTATCAAATATACCCAAGTTAGTTAACTTTGCTTGATTTATAGCTTCTAGGTTTCCAGAATAAACAGCATCTTTCATTTGTTGATTTGCTATAAACTCGTTCTCATTTATTTTTTGTAACTGATCACTTGATTGAGCACTAACCATAGCTGCTGCTGCTGGATTGTTTTGTAGTATAGGGTTTCTCATTAATGCTCTCTGTTGAGATATAACCTGATTTTTTTGAGCTTGAAGAGAAATATCATAAGGAGTTCTTAGTCTAGGTTGAAAACCTTGTGCTTGTACAGGTTGTACCTGATTAGTGGCCATTGCATAATATTCTCCAAGAAGTTGATTAGCATCAAGAGACTCATCATCTATTGGACGTTGAAAGTTCAACATTGGTATTTGCGGTTGTACAACATTTTCTTCTAATAGTTCTTCAGGTTCTGTGACAGTTGCCACTTCATATTCAGGAGATGTTGCTTCTTGTGCTTGGGAAAATATAGCACTAGCTGTTTGTTCTCCAAATTTACCATCAGTTTGTAATCTTGTAGGGTCACCAGCTTCTTCAGCTCTTTTGTTAAATTCATTTTGATAACGTATTACATCAGCTTCATTATTAGGATCAAAGTTTTCCCAATCAAACCAAGGATTAGCTTTTTTAGATTCTTCAAATTGTTCTATTGTAACATTTCCAAAAAGTCCAGTTTCTTTATTTTCACTTTGATCTTTACGAACTTCTTCTAAAGCTTCAATAGATAATTCTGCAGACTCTGTTCCTTTTGAAGTTTCTTTCTCCCAACGATCTTTTTCTTCATTATAAGAGAACCCAGCTTTTTCTGCTTCTTCTACAGAATCAAACACTTTAGGTTCATCAGGAAGTTCATTTGTTTTTAATTTATCAGGTGGTCCATTTTGAGCTTTAGGTACATTATTTCCATACTTAGCCATTTGAGAGTTTTCAATTCTCATAGGATCTTTTACCATCTTACCCTTCTTTAAAAACTCATTAGCATCTATACCGTACTGATCAAATGTTTCATTCATTGCATTTTGTAAGTCAGCTAATTCAAGTTTCTCATTAGCAATTCTTTTTAGTTTCATATCAGATCCTTTTAGTACAGTGTCTGCTGTATTTCTTTCAAGTTGCCCAAATAGTGTATCATCTGATTCTAACCCTAAGTTAGCAACCTTTTCTTGTCTTTTATTAATTTTAGCCTCTTTTGGATTAAGAACATTACTTACATAGTTTTTAAACTTTTTATTAGTTCCTGGCATATACATGTCTCCAAATACAACTAAGTTTTCATCTCCTCCACCATCTCTTAACTTTTGTGCTGGTTCATTCTCTACCTCTACAGATGGTTGATTACTGTTAACAGCATTCTTACCATACGCAACACCTATTCCTGTTTCACCTGTTTTAGGATCACGTTTACTATGAGAGTTACCTTTAAATTGAACACTCTCTCCACCAGCATAAGGATTATAAGAAACTGTTTCAGCTTCACCACCCCATAAAGTTTTAAGCTCTCCACCCATCTTCATTGTATCTAATGCAGATGGATTTGGTGGTATATAATTTCCTCTCATGTGTCCTCCACTTCTCATTGATTCAATCTTTCCACCATTCTTTACATGTGATGCATATCCAGCTTGAATAGAAGGAGCTATAGAACCGTAAGCCATTTCTTTATTTATTCTTGCAAGTTTATCTTGTTCTATTCCTATTCTTCTATCATTTCTATCTAATAAATCTCCAATACCACTTCCAAAAGCCCCTCCTATAAAAGCACCTAATGGTCCTCCAATTGCCATACCTGCTGTAGATCCTACCTTGCCTCCAATGTTACTTCCTGCATCATTGTTAACACCAAGCATTCCTGCAAACTGTGTACCTGCTTGACCAGCTGGTCCACCACCATATACAAACCCACCACCTGCAAACTGCTTTGTCTGATTAGGGTTAGTAAGAGGCATGTATTCTCCATTGAACATTCCACCATCTTGTGCTTTATTAAAGCTACGTGCATTCTTAGCAAAGTTTGCCATTTTTACAACTTCTTTACTATATTTATCTTTATTAGCCATCACTTTATCAGCTGCTTCAGCTACAGACATTCCTCTTTTCTTAGCCCATGCTGTAAACTTACCTTTATTTTTAGGGTTAATATTAATTCCACTTTTAGCTAAAACATTTGTTCCTACACCATAAATAGGAAAAAACTCTTCTCCTGTATTTTGTATATCTTCAGGACGTACATACTCTCTTTCTACTTTTTCAGGCATTGTTTTAGATGCTTGTAGGGCAATCTCAGCTACCTTTCTGTTTTGTTTTACTTGAGCTAGATTTTCTTTTTGAGCTTCAATTTGATTTTTGATATCTAATGCATCATCTAATATAGAAAGTCCTGTTTTGAATCCATCAGAATTTATTACGTTTTGAGCATTTTGACCAAAACTTTGTCCAGATTGTATATTAAAAGACTGAGCCATTGGTGAACTGTATGCTTGTCCTATATTAGGTTGTTGGAAGTTGCCACTTTCAAAAATGTTAGGAGTTTGATTAACATAATCTATTCCTGAGCCAATTTGATTTATACCAACTTGAGCTTTAGGTGCAGTGTGTCCCCATCCTTTCTTCTTAAGAGCTAGATGTTCTTTATATGTTTTTGCTTTCTTACCCTTCTTAGTCTTAGGATCGTACATCATGTGAGGCTCAAACTTTCCACCGTTTTTAGCTGAGTTGTTCATTCCACTAAAAGCACCTTGTGCCACATTAGCAATCTGTTCCATAAACCCTGCTGGCTTTTCTGGTTTATTAAGATCAGCCATTTTAGCTTGATACATTGCATCATCTCTTAACTCTTGAGATGTTTTACCACCAGTAAGTTTAGCAACACTATCATTCATGTAATCATTATCAAAACTGATAGGTGTAAGGTTTTGCTCAGGTGTGCCTATATTAGGAATCATAGTTCCCACCTGTGCTTTCTTAGACATAAGTTTCTTTATAGCTTTTCCATGCTTTTTCATGAATGCTTCCTCAGAAGGAAACTTCTTGTAAAATTCTGCTTCAGACTTAACGCCTGCTATTTTTAAAAAATCAGCTCTCATATTAATTATATTTATCTAACCAGCCTCCTGGTTGTGGGGTGTTGTAGTTTGTAAAGTTAGTTAATTGATTTAAGGCTACCAAACTGCCATTTTTTGCCATAGGGTACTCTGTAACGCTGTTTCCATCATATTGGTATTCTCCATTAGGATACATCATTTGAGTGTCTCCTGTATCAGATATTCCAAGAACAGGGTAGTTAACACCCTTCATTGTTATATTGTTGGAGTTTATTTTAGTTATCTCTCCTGGGTAAGCCCATTGTCCTCTGTCATCTTCTATCACACCACCATTTTTAAATTCTGTTTGACTGGCTACCCCTACACCTATAGGAGCAATTTTACCAACATCTTTTAATAGTTTTTTGTTTTTATCATTCATTTCCATAAAACTATTTATTCTGTTTTCAGGTTTTAGTTTGTAAAATGCATCAATTGCTTCAGGAGTTATTTCATCCCATTTATTTTTTAAAATACCTGCATCACGCATACCTTGTCTATATTCTCTAAACATTGGCAATCTCTCTATGGAGTTATCAACAGCAGTACCATACCTATTTGTAGCATTTTTAAAATACATTAAATTTTCTGCTGCGGTTCTAGAATCACTATCAATTACTTTTACTAAGTCTTTTCTTTTTGTAAGTTCTCCTAGCATTTCATCAATTTTAGTTGGAGCTGTGTCTCTAGTAGAATAATCTTTCCATAGTTCTATCATTTTTTTATAACCATCAGGATCTTTTCTTTTTTGGATATCTAATATTTTTTTATTTCCAGAAGGAATACTATGAGGATAAGCTTTTTTCCAATAATTTTGATCTTGAAATAAATGACCTGTTTCATGTGCTGCTATTTCATTTCCAGTAAAATTAGGAGATTTACCTAAACTCATTACATCTTCAAGCATTCTATTGAATGAAGAAGTTCCTATTTGGTTACTATCTATATTTATATGTAAATTAGGACTATTGTACCAACTTTTTTCTCCAGTATCAGAAGTAACTGTAAGATTTTTTCTAGCCTGTTCAAAGATTTCTGGATCTACTCCTAAAGCTTCTGCCCTTCTTATAGTTTCTGGATCCATTAAATCTTGTTTTAAAAATTCAGTAGCTTTACGAGCTTCATCACTTTTTTTTATTTTTTCAAGCAGACCAGGAGGCATAGAAAAATCATCTGAGTTTATCTCTGATTTAAAATTTTTAGGTTTATTATTAACACCTACTGCTTTTAATTTTTTTGGAGTAGCTGTAGTTATTCCTGCAAAAGGTTTAACAGCCTCTTTTGAATATTTAATAGCAGCAGGAACTGTTGGAACAGCTGCTACAAAATTTAATCCTGCATCTAAGTAATTACCTTCTTGTAAATCTTTCCCAGATTGATTCAAATATTTATACCATGCAAACGGATTAACAGTGTCAAGTATAGCATCATAAGGATTTCTTTCTTCCATATTAATAGGAAGGTTATCAGGAGTCTCTTCTCCTCTAAGTCCATAACCTAAATTAGTGAACGGACTAGCCATCCGATCTACAAACTTTTCAAACCAATTAGGCTCTTCATAAGAACTAACAGTTTCTTTTTGAGGATTATCTTTATACCATTGTCTCTTTTCAGCATCCGTTCCATCTATTGGGAATACAGCACCTTTTTGAGCTTTAATAATTCCACCATCTTGATATTTATCTAGCCATCCACCATTCTTAAATTCATCATCTTCTTGAATAGGTCCTATTTGAGATGCTGCTCCTACACCAATAGCTCCAGGAATAATAGCTTTGTATATATTTGGATTAGTCATATCAAACATTCCATTGTTACCCCACATAGATTTAAGCTGTTTTTTATTATGTAAGTTATGCACTTCTACATTAATTGGGTCAATAGTCCCATCAATAATTTTTTTAAACTCTACCCTATCTACACTCTTACCTTTCGGACTATTCAGAAAACTAGCTAAATGGTCTGTCATTACACGATCATTTAAGTCTACATCTGGATGATTTTCGCTCATATAATCCTTAAAATCGTTTAATATTTTTTTCCCTTTTGACGTTTTTTCTATTTGGTTTGCATTTATTCTTGCATAGTTTCTTCTCCCAAATTCATAATGCCCATCTATTGTTAATTTATTAGATGTTTTTGGCATATATAATTGTACAATACCTCTTGGAGGTTTTTCTGTTTTACTCAAAGAATTATATGGATTTCTAGTTCTATTATACACTTGAGCCCCATAATCATCTGATGTCGTAAAAACTACATCAGAACCTTTAAAGTATTTTGTATTTAACTCAGGGTTTATATCTCCACCTCTATACGTAACTTCAAAACCGTCACCATACGCATTTTTAAAATTAACACTATTTTGTTGTACAAATTGTTCAGGAGTTCCTTTAAACGTAGAACCATCGGGATTTTTCATCCATGTACCATCAGCTTTAGCTTGTTGCTCAATAGCATTATACTCTTGCATTAAAGCTTTATTCTCTGGTATCTCTTTATTCCATTTACCCCAATCTATTTGTGATTTAGATTTTGCTGTTTTTTTAATAGCATTCTTCCCTGCTTTAGTAACACTCTTGCCTTTTGATAACCAAGCGGGTATTACAGGTATAGCACTCAATGCATCAAATGTTGCATCTATGTAGTTACCTTCTGACATATTTCTATCTGCTGATTCTGCATATGCATACCATGCTGCAGGATTGATCATATCGACAGCCATATCATAAGGATTCCTATTCTCTACATTAATAGGTAATCTATCAGGTAAATCTTTTCCCTGCACTATATAACTAAGTGCAGTCATAGGACTAGCTAAATAGTCTGCTGCTTTTTCATACCAAGCTGGTTCTTTGTATTGTGATAACGTTGCTCTTCCATTCTGAGCTTTTTGACAACTACCTTTACTAAAAGGTGTCTTACCTGCAACTGCTTTATATCCTGGCCAACATCTTCCACCATTTTTAGCTTGAGTAGGTTCTTCAGGAGTTGTTCCAGACGTACGTGCATACATCATTCCTGTAGCTCCTGGAAGACTACCTCCCATTTGGTATTCT
>Ga0213868_10001448_pt1 | contig 22922 bp, 18 predicted proteins | sample PICome_9_FD_160087 | JGI IMG/M metagenome (GOLD analysis project Ga0213868, IMG submission 160087) | Coastal seawater microbial communities near Pivers Island, North Carolina, United States - PICO127 | ecosystem: Environmental > Aquatic > Marine > Coastal | place: USA: North Carolina... | reverse complement strand
TTTGGTTGAGACAGTGCACGACAGCTTACTTGGATGAAATTGGCCCAAGATAGTACCTTCCCGACCACTCACCATAACCAGTTATCACCACTATTCACCATTCACCATTCAAAACGGTTCATTTTCTTTGCTGTTGTCAACGTAATGCTGAACAACGCAAGACATGCAGCTTTTCTGTTTCAACGTATCAGAAATAGTGCCTTAACAGTTAAAGTATTCACCAGAAAGCCTATTCAGCTATCTTGCAAGCCTTTGTCTGCGATTAGGTTACATGCATTGTCATCAAAGCGATACTTTTCTTGGAATGAAATACCTAAAAATTATCAGCTAAATGTAGCGATATTAGGACCTCCTAACGCTGGTAAAAGTACACTCTTTAACCGTCTGATGTGTAAAGAAGCAAACAAAGCATATGCTCTATCGAGCGACAAGAACCGAAGAAAGGCAAATCGAAGCCGTGGAAGAATCGGTCATAATGATCCATCAAGACGTGAAGGAGGCGCGATCGTTTCGAGTACACCTGGAACTACCAGAGATCGAAGAGAATGTATTGGTAGAATTGGTAGTACGTATTTTACTCTTGTAGACACTGCTGGAGTCGATAGTGAAAGGATAGATCTACTGGTTTCAGGACGGAGTAATAAGGACCCCATGGAAGTTGACATGATGAAACAAACACTAGAAGCCGCTAAGAAAAGTGATTTAATATTTCTGTTGTTTGATGCGCGAGTAGGTATGACAACCGATCTAGAAGAAACATGTAACTGGCTACGTAAAATCGATGCCATTGGTATTGACTCGGATGATGAACCGGAGAATCTGTCTTGTTGGAAGAAACGAGTGGTCATACTGGCTAACAAGTTGGAAGGAGACTATTGGACAAATTACTTTGACGATAATTCTCCAATCATGAGTTATCTAGCTGAAGTCTCTCGAATTGGGTTTGGTGAAGCAATACCAATCAGTGCGGAGCATGGAGAAGGTTTGGCGGATGTAGCAAACATAATTGAAGATTTGACTTCCAAGAAAAAAGATTTCTTAGGTATAAGTAGTGATGATGAAGCTATCGATGATGCAGAAGAAGATTATCAAAGTAAGCATAGGGAGAAACCACTTCGCTTGGCAATTTTAGGCCGACAAAATGTTGGGAAATCTACATTGGTGAATGCCTTATTGAAAGAGGATCGTGTCATTGCAGGAAATAGACCCGGTCTCACAAGAGACGCTATCGCCATCAATTGGCAATGGATGGGAAGACCTATACAACTAGTTGATACAGCTGGAATAAGAAGAATGGCTAAAAGAGATCATACTGATGATATTGAGGATTTAGCTGTTAGAGATGCTATGAGGGCTATGAAAGTCGCAGATGTGGCCGTTTTAGTGTTGGACGCAGATGCTAGAATGTTACAAAGACAGGAACTAGCAATCGCAGATGCAGTTGTTCGAGAAGGTCGATCGCTAGTAGTTGCAGCAAATAAAATGGACCTTCTTGTTGACGCAGAATACACAAAAGAAGAGTATGCTTCAGGAGTCCGAGATCAAATAGAGGCTCGTTTTCCCATGTTACGCAAAACTCCAGTTGTCCCCATGAGTTCGTTAACGGGTGATTGTGTAGAGGATTTAATGCCTGTTGTTTTCAATGCTAGAGATAGATGGTCTCGAGTAATCAATACTGGACTCCTGAATAGGTGGATAGATACTGTGTTGGAGTCCCAATCGCCACCTATGGTGAACGGTCGACCTGTGAAAATAAAGTATATTATGCAAACCAAGGGAAGACCCCCAACATTTCTACTCTTTTGCAACGTTGATGTTTTACCGACAAGTTATATGCGATATTTAACCAGGAATTTCCAGGAGACTTTTAGTATGTTTGGCATGGAAGTTAGACTGGCTGTGAAGAGGAGCGAAAATCCGTATCATGATAAGGAGAAGCCAAAAAGAAGTGGTATGGGTCTGGGGGGTAAAGAAGCACGAAAAAAACGCTTAATTTCAAGTCTCAAGTCAAGTGGGATGCCTTTAAAGAAACGAATTCGTAGAAGATTGAAAAAGACGTAACTATCTACATAAAGCAACTACGGTCCTTCTATAAGGCTGGTATGACGTCAATTTGGCGACTGTTGCTCGTCTCATTTACCTATTTTCTCAAAACCAGAACCTTTCTCATTTTGTTACCGATTAAGAATTTGGCCGAAATCGGATAAATGGAAATTCAGATGATCCGAAAAAAAGGGGACAGAAACACATGCTCATAAATTTTGAATCAATCGGAAATAATCGAATCACACATTCACAAAAATTCTTATCAAGAGTCATGGTCAGTTACAAACACCTTTTCCTACTCTCATTTGTGATCATCGCAATCTCTTCACCACTTTCAAGTGCCAGAAGAAGCAGACGCAGAGTAAAAAGGCGTATGGGAAATGGAAGCGCACAGAACGTCATTCAGAACCTTGTTGCGAATAGACAGTATATCAAACGGAACCTTACGAAGACGGAAAATGGTATCGTAGCATCCACATGGTCATTGGAAGATAACGTATCGGGATGGATCAAAACACATGTCCAGCAAATGAAAGCGCTCATGGACAGTGATGACGGAGTTATTCGTCAGTGGGACGACCTTTTCCGCGAGGCCTTCGCGTTGAGAGACTTTCATCGTATGAACGTGAATTACACCGATAATGGAGTAGAAGTGGAACAGATCGGTGATAACGATTGTGCTGTGGCGATTGCCCAAGCACACGCAGCAGTTGTTTCTCTTTTCATTGAAAGAGGCCAAGCTGAAACTAGACTAAACCATGAAGTTCCTGAAGTGTGTACTGAGTATGGAGGAACTAGTTCAAGTAAAACGTTGACAGCAATGCACCATTTGGTGGTCCTTGGATTGATACTCGTATATTTCGTGCATTTTATATCATTCTAAGTAATGATGTATGTCATTGTTGTACTTGTTTTTACCCTTCACCCCCACGACCCATGATCCATAGATAGGCGTAAATAGTAATGCAAGTGATGCCACTTGTCCTTATGTTTTGCAGTCAATTTGACAAATAGGCAATTAGTAATATACATATATCCATAAGTGATAGCAAAAAAGGTAACTTATATTATATATATATGTAAAAATCAATGGCATATAAATGATTTGCAACACCCCAAGCTGCAATTCGAATATTTTTGTTTACCAAATTCTCGTGGAACTCACATCACCCCAATGCAGCAAGTCGGCTGCTGAATTTTGTTCCGTACGTCCATTTGATGCGTTTCGAGCGGTCGTCATCTCCACTCTCCATGGATTTAATGACTTCGGGGAGCTATTTACATTATGCCCCATAGAACCAACAAGTAGGTCACCAATAGCAACCGAGCGACCGGTAGTGTTTGATTGGGTAAATGATTCTGGTTTTGTGGAGTTGGAGGTACTTGACGCCCAAGTTTTATCTGCATCGTCGTCGTCCTCATCGTTGTCACTTTCCTCCAGAATATTTAACAGCATCAAATTAACTTCATTCTCTTCAAGCAATTCCTTGCTAAGCTTCTGAACATTATTTTTCAACGGCATTTGAGCATCTGGAACAAATCCAGGAGGGATTCGATTCGGGATCTTCTTTGGCTTATCATTAGCATATTCGATTTGATAATATGTATGCAGGTCAGATAGTAAAAGATGACTTAACTTCCCAGCTCGTTCGCACGATATTTCGTCATTTAAAATTCTCTTCACTTGACGTGACTGATACAACGCCATTTCATGGACAAACCGATCCAGTTCAGATTGGCTGAAATGTTTATTGCTTGAGATTTCTTTCTGATTTCGTTTTAGATTCTTGTGACCCTTCAATTTCTTTGTTTTAGATTCCCTTTCCATATTACGTGCCTCTTTTGGTTGTTTTCCCTTCTCTGGTACGTTTGTGCTTGAATCAGTCAAGTTTTGCACTACTTTCGAATCCAAACCTTTTGAAGGACTTTTTCTGCTCTTGCTATTTAGGACATACAGTCGTTCTATGGAATCATCATCTGAATCCTCCGAGTCACCACATTCATCTTCTGTGTTCTTATTGTTTTGCAATATGTCAACACGATTGCGATTCTTACCATGGCGCAAACTTTTGCGTTTCACGTTTTTTACCTTTCCCATTGGAGGCATTGAAGATGTGTTTGTCTCCGATTCTTCGAGCAAAAGTTCCTGTAATGACAAAGTGTACCGATTGAGTTTCATCCCATCGGACACGTTCTTTACAAAAAGCGCAACGACCGTGGAAAACACGATGCCGAAAATGTTGCGCAATATATGGAGATGCACGCGTAAAAATGTATGATATCGTATGGACACCAACTGAAATAGAGATATTGGAATAGCTCCACTTTTGTGATTGGATTCATGATAGTATTGAATTTCATCAGATAACGACAAGGAATGTTTTTGTTCGCATCTTTTCAAACACTTTTGTACAGAATCCTTCTTATATTGACCCCTCGCAATATCTGTTTTCGCTTTTCTCGTAGATTGCTCCCCCTTTGATGAATGTGCTTCCACACCGTGATATTCTTGTTGACTCCATTTCGATATCCAACGGAGAGCTTCTTCCCACTCTTCCTGGTAATATTTCATCCTTCGAACTATGGATCCTGGTAGGATAGAAGTTTTAGAATGAATGACTTTCGACCGTTGTTTCTGGTTAGAATGTTCATCTAAATTTCCGACCAATGCTTGAATCAAAGGTGGCAACGAAGGAGGTTGCACAAGGAGTTCCCTTTCCTTTGAACCTTTTCCTTTATCAACGGCAACAACAGTCCCATATCTCGAGGTATGGCGTGACAATGACGCAAACGATGGCACATATCTCTCATTATCAGCGTCCCCATGATGAGAGTATCCAGCTTCTTCAGTGAGATTCATACGATCAAAATCGCATTTTTTGAGACAATGTAAGCCTTCTGAAACATAACGATAGAGATAAGTGAGGAAAACTTCGTTCCAAAAAGAATGACAGGTGTCCTTGTGTGACTCATGATTAAGATATATAATTTCATGTTGAAGGGATGAATCAGGACAGAATCTTGTTCGTTGTTTTTTTGTACTTACCTACGGACACGGATTCTTCTTTGTAATCTGCTCCAAAGAGAACAGTCCCCATTAGGACAGTGCATAGTAGTAGTATAGTCAAGAGCGGAGGAGCTCTCACCTTACCAATGTCGGGAAGAACCATTCTCTTCTTGGTCCTCTGTTTCCGTGTGTTTGTATTTTTATATCATGTACTGAGTGAAGCTGCTGGCTGCTGGCTGTGCGCTGTGCCTGGTGCCTGGTGGGTCTTGCTTGGTGTGTCTGGAGTCTGGAAGAGAGCGAAAAAAACCGAAAACCATATGGTTTTGCATCTACTTGACGAGGATAGCAAGGAATGTCTCTTTGTTCTGGATCATTCATTTTTTTTATAAAATAAATAGTCCGTGTTGAATGTTGAACACATACCTCATAACACACATCCTTTTGGAGAAACTTGACATTTAGAGACAGAAAGAAAGAGACAGAGAGAGCGCCACGACTAAGTCACACATTCCAATCCAGTAACAGTTCTACTGTTTCCATCATGATGCATGTGATTCTATTTTACAAATATGCAAAGCTATCCAAAGACTGGAAAGTCATGGAAATGTACAAAGATGCAATGTTGAAATTATGTCAAGCTCTAAATCTGAACGGAAGAGTACTTGTCGGTGTTTCTGAAAATGAAGGGATCAATGGTACTCTAGCCGGTCTAGATAAGGTTGATGTGCTAGCTTACACATATGCCTTGTTGGGAGAAGATTATTGTAAGGAAAATGAGACACCAGGAGTGAACTTTTCTTCTTTGGCAGATGAAAGATCGACTTTGATACAAACGTTTTGGAAGGATTGTTTGGAGTTTTCTCAAGTTGCAGGTATCCCAAGATTGATCATCGGTGATCCAGATGATTTTAAATGGTCCAAGGTTGATACGGAGGAGGCTTTATTCCCAGATCTTCAAATCAAGTTGGTGGAAGAAATCATTGGCACTGGAGGTATACATGCAAGTATACCCATACAGGAAACCTCAAAAGGTTATCTAACTCCTGAAGAGTGGCATGAAGAGATGAAGAGACTATCTGACGATCCATTAGCTACTAAAGACACAGTTCTAATTGACTGTCGAAATCATAAAGAGTTTGAAATAGGGCATTTCAATCATGCCATAGACCCAAACACAAAAACATTTCAGCAATTTCCACGATGGGTGCAAGAGAATAAATCAAGCTTGAAGAACAAGAAGATTCTTATGTATTGTAGTAAGTTTGTAGTGATGTATTTGAGATTCATTCTCAAACACATGTATATTTATGAAAACTAACCAAATTTCTGATTGTATTTTTCTAATCCACATAGCGGGTGGTATTCGATGTGAAAAGGCTACGGCTCATGTTCGAAAGGAACTTGAATCTATCACAGAAAATTCGAATGTGTATCACTTGAAGGGAGGTATACATAAATACTTGGATAAATACGGTCAAGATGGATTCTTCATGGGCAAAAATTTCGTGTTTGATAGGAGGCTTGGTGTGGATGCTGAAGATCACAAAGGTTCAAACAATCAAAGCGTGAAATTCATAGTCGGCAAGTGTTTGTATTGCAGCAGAGACCATGATGAAATCAGAGGAGACGGTGTTTGTACAGTTTGCCGAGAAATGGTTTTGGTTTGTGACGAGTGCCGTAATTCTCTGAATGGAGATTATCACTGTGCGGATCATTTTCATCTTCGCCATTGCTACTTTACCAATTTGTCTCGATTTAGCTCAGAAGATCTGGCGAAGCAATTATCAGCTCTAGAAACAATATTAGAACCCATCGCAGTTGGAAAGCGATATAAAATGAAGCGCAAAACTCTACTGAAACAGATGAATCGGATTAGAACTCAACTTGAAAATCCAGACGAAAATACATCTGGTGTTTTTATCTGTCGAAGTTGTGGGGAGAGTAAGTGCGATGGAACTTGTTGGGGAGTGCATGGTCTAAAGCGAAAACAAGCTTTAGAAAATTCAATATCGAATGTCGAAAAACCATTGAAGTCTACTCGCCTTAGTTCCAATCAAAGAATCGGCAAATTACTTCAAAAAGAAAAAGATATCGAAGAAATCATAGGACTAGGATTATCAAAACCATCAAGCTCATTTTTATTTCGAGATACAAGTATTCGCTGCCCACCACCATGCTGTAGAGTTTTAAGTTCGACTGTGAAGGGGAAGTGGTGTGGGAAAAGTGTATTTGATGTATTGTCGGCGGAATTCCACGATCTTGCAGATGAATCAAGGTTGAATGATCATTTTCAAAAGTCTTTGATACATGTCAATGGTATCCCTGTAAATAGTGACGCCGCATTACAACGAGGGGTTCATAAGACTGCCGCAGTTTCACCAGATTTACTCTTGAAAAATATGGATATTGTCAGTAGAATTGTTTGTTGGCATGAACCTCCAGTATTAGTTCAAGGAGGTATCAAAGTCTCTGTTCACACACTCCCCAAGGATGTGATTACATCACTTGGTTATAATGAGGATGATGATTACACCATATACTGTTGCAACAAGCCAAGTTCGGTCCCTGTTCACCCAACAGGTCCATATCTTCAAAATTCTCTTACGATGATGGTAGAAGCAGAGAGAGGTATGAGACCCAGATCGTTACTTCCTTGTCATCGTCTTGATAGATGCACTTCAGGTCTTAGTTTATGTTGCACAAATCCAGTGGTTGCAAGACTAATTCAATCTCAAATGGATAATAAAATGGTCCAGAAATTATACATAGCTCGTGTAGAGGGAAAGTTTCCCTCTGAACCATCTGAATTGAATGATAGAATTTCGAACCTTCCAAACTTTACAGAAGTAATGTGGGACGCTGAAAGACAAATAGTTGTTTTGAACGCGCCAATAAATGTTCAAAATATCCAGAAAGGTACGCGACAGTTAAGCGAAACAGGGAAGTCATCGAAGAGCTCATTTCAATTTATTCGCCACGAGCAAGAAACGAATACATCATTGATACTATGCAGCCCACACACTGGACGTCAGCATCAGTTGCGAGTGCATTTACAAGCGCTTGGATTTCCGATTTGTAATGACACTTTGTATGGAGGTGCAGCAAATAACGATGCAAAAGTCTGTATGAAGTCAGTCATCGATGCCATCAAAGACTCCTCCAAAGCTTCCGTCGAACCAATATTTGTCGATTTGAGTGTAAATAACTACTCCGCTAAATCAGCAAAGGAAATCTGTCACTGTTGTAATGGGAACCCTGAAAAGGCTTTCAACGAGTCGCAACTTTTAATGGACGGCAGTCAAATTGATTTACATGCGTATCGGTATAAGATCTCATTCAGTAGAGAAGAAACTGCAATGACTTCGCTGGAATTCAATGTTGATTTACCTTCATGGGCGTCGACTTTACAGGAAAATTTCAAACCATCGTGGATTTGAATTTATTTTTTAGTATGTTAATATTACAATAACCACTGCTTTATTGGCTTTTTAAAATACTCTTATTCTGAATATCTCACAATGGCTGAGATAAAAACGCATAATGAAGCTCAAACACGGATTGATTCTCAGTCTGTGGTTTGAATCCTAATTGAAGAACGAGCATTTCACTCGAATTTCCAAGCTGAATCCAATGAGTCGCTTTCCCTGAATTTCCATCGAATGTTGCCGACGCTTTGAGTTCTTTGGAGTAACAGTCACCTTCAAATGAGATAACGGCCACCAGCTCCATATCCTCCGTAAACAAGAAGTCCTTAGAATTGGAGGCGATTTCAAGTTTGGACCGTGTTACAGTTCCATATGTACTTTGGAGGATAGATTTTTCACATCCCGGCTTCAGCCAAAAGCTTACATCTCTTGAGACTTTTAGGCAAACATATTCGATCGGCTTTGCATATGATAGATGATTCATAGACTTCGTGCTTGTTAATTCTCCGACTAGCATCTCATCATAAATTGTTGCAATTAGGCGCAAATCGTTGTCATTTGAATCAGTAACATTAGAGAAGACTGAATCAAATATCTTATTCGATAAGCCATCTAAATCCCAATCCTTCAGAATTTTGTCACGAATGGTATCCACTTCTTGTAATAATAGATTCACACCTTCTGCTATGCTTGCCTCTGGGACATGCATGAGAGATAACTCATCCATGTAACGCATGACATCAGTGAGCACAGGTAACTGATCCAATATCACTTCATTTAGAAACTTTCGGAGCCTCAAAAGACTTTCTTTTCGAAAGGCATTCAATGAATAGTTTTGCCTGCAAACATTACTACATGTCAGATAAAATACAGCGATCCAACATTGGGCTTCACATTGCGTAATTTGAATTAAATCTTTTGGAGCAACTTCTTTCCACTCCTTATTATCATACAGCTTTTCCCAAACAACCGTGCCGTCCTTACTTTTCATACGTCTTCTAGTCCACGGTGGTTCGTCAATCAATGGCACAAACATCAACAAGTAATCATGCGTATCTAAAATCCTTGATTGAGCACTCAACGGCAGTACATCAATATGTTCACACAAGTACCTTGCAAGCGAAGTTGATGTAACTGAAGTACGATACTCTGTTCCAAGTAAGTTCTCATAAAACTCATCAAATAAAGATCTTGACTGAATATGCCTCGCTTGGGCTTCGATTGTACCAGGTTCCTTTTGCAACCGAAGCATCTCATTTTCGTGTACCGGGGTGGCAAGCACAGACAGCTGTCGAGCACAATAGTCGATTAGAGCAACTGCAATCTCGCTTGTCATTTCTTCACAATTCTCGCGCCGAAAGCATATTAGGTTCATTATACTAACGATTGTAGTCTCTGCATGTAGGATGAAGGCGCAACGCACTGAATTCTGATTCTTTACAATTTTTTCTCCTAGAGCTGATTTCCCGTCCTTTTTCTCAGCTACTCCTCGAGGGTGCAAACAAAGTGTTCTCCACGCCTCCAAGGTTAAGAGAGTCGTCACTAGAATCGATAACTTCTTTTGCGTCAAGATTTCTTCGATTACATATTCATCGCCATCTTGTCTCTTTGCACTTAGATGTGCCTGAATTGACAAACGCTCTAGGTCATATCCGTACATTTTCAGGAATCGCGAGCTTCCAATTTCATCGATTGGAAATGAGCAAAGGGTGGAAACTATGGATTGAGTCTCAACATAAGAAACGATATTTGACGATGAAATATCATTCTCGACACAATCGAATTGAGTGTTGGACGTATGCGAGATAGGAGTAAGGGACGATATTGGCATTTATTGTTTTGTAAATACAAGAAAAGTCTTCACTCGATGATTACAATTTATTTATGATCAGCATAGAGCGCTCTCTAGAGAAGAGAAAGAGAAATGACAACCAGAATTTGTTTTTTTTATTTTCAAAGCGCAACTCACACAGCCAAACTCCGGGCCTAAACGTTTTGTTTTGTTCTTTTTAGAAGTGAATGTCTCATGGATCAAGATGAGAATGATGATTCAGATTCTGCGATTGCGGACTTTTTGAATGTAAGTGACCCTTTTGCAAAATATAACTTGTAAAGCTTTCATGAATGGATCTCACATGCCAATGCCGGCTGTAGATTCTTGATGAGCATAGAAAAAACTGCGAACGCCAGGGTAAGTATGCCGAGGCTGAAATTGCCAAGAATCGCTTGAATGAACTAAAAGCGCACGAAGAAAAGCGGCAAGAAGATGCCATGCGAGCTCGGCATATTTCAGATATGCTAGAGATCGAAGAAGCTCACATGATTGACTTTAAATCTTTCAATATTATGTGGAACACAAAAATGAAGAATTATGAATCCCAATGCGAAAAAACAATTAATATTATGAAAAGTCGACACGAAAAGGAACTGAAAGAATATCAACAAAAAATAGCAACAAGGCAACAGAAACCAAAATTTTCAACAGAGCTACTGAACTACAGAAAGATTGAAGAGCACTTGGTAAAGTCGAAGGACTATGCAGAGGCTCATAAAACAAAAGAGAAGGCAGATGAGCTAGAATCTATTGAAATAGAAAGATGGGAAAAGAATAGGAAAAGAGATTTGAATAGACTCGAAAAACAGTTTATGAATAACAAGATTCAGGAACATGAAAATTTAAAAAAGAGATTGCAAACTGGAAGAGAAGAACTCAAGAAGCAACGAAAATTTGAACTTGAAAGATTACTACAAAGGTACCAAAACCTGAAGAAAGAGATGGAAGCTAAACAAAGTTTAGAGCGAAGCAATAAAGCGAAACGCTTGAAAGGCAAATAAGCTTGAAATACGACGTTTTATTAATATTTATTGCTTTTCTAGTCAACTTAACCTACCGGAGAGTTTGGCATACCTTTTTGAGCAGTACAAGGTCCAGCAGATGTTGATAGAGCAACTCCTTTGTACGTAGCGACCCCGGAGGAGTCGGTTTTCAAATCAGGGAAGATGACATCGAGCATTTTTTTCTTGATGACTTGATTTTCTGTTGCTGCTTCTCCATCAAATCCTTCAACTGTCACTCTTTCCCCGATAGCTGCACCTGCAGGTGGTTCAATGAATTCAACCTTGCTTCCATCTTCACTTGCGGCACAGAGAACCATACCATGTGATGGGAATCCAACAAGTTTGCGAGACTTGAGATTTGCAAGAACAAGCACGCGTTGACCCTCCAAGTCTTCCAAGTTGTAGTGTGCCCTAAGCCCAGAGGCTATCTGTCTCGGCTCCGCTTCTCCAATATCTATTTCTTCACAGAATAACTTTTCTGCCTCCTCATGGACCCATGCCTTTTTGATGACACCAACCCTGATATCGAGTTTACTCACATCAATATCAGTAGATTCAGTCGATTGCTCCTGCTTTTCTTGTTTCGGTTTCTCTTCTGCCTTTGATTCGCTTTGAACTACTTCGTTTTCTGTTTTTGTCTCCGGAGATGTTTGCGTACTTCCTTCTTTCTGAGACTTTAGTCCAGCATCATAAAAAGTAGGGAACTGTTGTAAAAATCTGAGGTCGCTCTTGTAAAACTCACGGATATCTGTAATTTGGTGGATTACCATCGCAAAGCGTTCCACTCCAAATCCGGCGGCAAATCCAGAATATTCTTCAGGATCTAATCCGGCCATCTCCAAAACATTTGGATCAACCATCCCACATCCCAAAACTTCTAGCCATTTCCCACGGAAGAAAACATCTACTTCCATGCTTGGTTCAGTGAAGGGGAAGTAAGATCCTCGGAAACGAACCTTAATGTCCGGTCCAAACATCTCCTTCAGAAAATACTCAACAGTGCCCTTTAAATGTCCTAGATTCAATTCTCCTCTTTTATCTATAGCCAAGATTTCAATCTGATGGAAAATCAAACTGTGCGTCGCATCAATATCATCTTTCCTGTAAACTCTTCCAGGCGCTACCATACGAAGTGGAGGCTTCCTCTTTGCAAGTTGACGAATCTGTACAGATGAGGTATGAGTTCGAAGCAAATGTCCCATATCCTCCGTGAGATAAAATGTATCCTGCATATCTCTGGCGGGATGATCCTTTGGACAATTCAGTGCCTCAAAGCAAAAGTAATCCGTCTCAATCTCTGGTGAATCAGCGCACTCTGTGACAGTATCATATCCCAAACTAGTAAAGATATCCAATGCTTTCTCCATCGTAATTGAAAGAGGATGCCGACGACCAGTTGTTTGTGACTGTATAAGACCTGGAAGTGTCACATCAATTTTTTCCTTCTCCAACGCCGATGAGAGCTCCATCATTTCCAACTCTTCCATACGAGACGCCACTGTTTCCTCCATGGAAGACTTGATTTCATTCACTACAGATCCAAGTTTAGGCTTTTCTTCGTTTGATAACAGACGCATATATCCCATGACTTTGTTAATGGGTCCCTTCTTCCCGAGATACTCGACGCGTACTGCTTCAGCTGCTGTGACAGTTTCCACAGAAGCAATTTTTGCATCGAATGCTTCTTTGTGTCCTTGAAGCTCTTTACTGATGGAATCAATCGATACAGCCTCGGATGAAGTATCTGACATATATAATTCCATGCTATTCTTCATATGTGAGCGTTGTGAAGGCATGTAAGAATTTGCGTTGGTAGGCACTAGGGAATTATGCAAAGGTCCTGCATGTTGATGGTTGCTGAGAGAAAAGCCAGTTGCTCTTGACAGTGAAGTCAAGAGGAGGAGAAATCCTGTTGGAAAACGCATTTGACTTTATTAACAATTGTGTGATTTGATTGATGACAATGTTGCGATAACAGGAGTTAGTGTTCAGTAGTTATGGCTGTATTGGTGTTTACAATCTCACGTATCTATCTATCTCTCTAACTCCGTGCGTCATATTTTTGCGCGAAGAGACAGCGCAGAAATAAAATCTTTGGACCGTGTTCCGTGTTCTCGTTGCAAAAATACCGTCACACGTCGAATCAAATAAGATATTGTCAATAAATACACCAACCACCATAAAATCTACCATCATCATGCTTCGACTATTAGCAATTTTGTGTATTTCTTTAGGAGCAGCAGTGGGAGCTTTTTCAGTCTCAAACAACGGACATGAAAGATCATCCTCCACTACTATGCTTCATTCCATTTCATCATCATCATCATCTAGAAGAGACTTCTTTCAAACAGCATTGATCACAACTGCAGTTTCGACTTTGAATCCCTTAAGTTCATGGGCAGGAGAAGATGCAAGTGCTTCAAGTAGCAGTGAAACTGATGGCGCTCAAGAAACGAAATCTGTGCAAACTCCCTTATACTACATTCTTCGTGTCCGAGAAGCTACGGAACAAGAAACAAGACTCATCAAATCTGGAAAATTCAAAGATGTACAAAGAGCCAATGTCAAACTAGCAGTTCGGTTCATGATTGATAATTATAGGTTGAATGATAATTTTATTGCAGCTTCAGCTTTCTTGACGGGAGATAAGAAAATTAAAGCTGTGGATCTTGGACAAACTGTGGTTCAGAATCTATATACCATCCTTGAATATTTTGACAGTAGTGATGTGGAAAATATTAAGGTGAGTGCATATACTTGATGTCATAATTGTCATTTTCCTCTCTAGGGATTGTTTTCGGCCAAGTTCGATGGAACTCATATGCTTTCCAACCATGTATGTTTGAACTCTCTAGGTCGGTGCCATGTCCATGGCAGGAAAGGAAAAGATCGTAATTGAAGGTCTAACATCAGCAAGAAAGGGCATAGACGATTACTTGTCTTTCTTTAACAAAGATGATGTGACTGCTGTCCTTGCAAGGATTGAAGCTGAGAATGAATTGAACCGTAGTGAATTTGACAAGGATCTGAATGGAGGACAGGGAATCATCAATCCTAAACCAACTGCTGAACCCTACAAGGTTCAAGAATAGATAAAATCGCTATGTTTTCACTTATTGAATTAAATAGTATAGTTTTCAAATGATCTTTTCTTATGGTAGAGTTACTTTAGATCTTGATAGCTACTAAGTAGATAGAGGATACGCACGTGATAATTTGGCTCCTGAAGTAGATTATCCTTGTCGGACATTCGGGCAATTTCATCTCATTTTTCGTGACGTTGGTGACACCGTCCTTTTTTTTGAAAGAGGCAGCACTTTTACACGTTTGTTGTTTTCTCACTTCTCGTCAAGAGGGCAGAGAATTCAAAGAAGTTGTTCCTACACGATGGATCCTGCACTATTTATATTAGACAATGCACTGAAAGGTGACAGTGGATCATTGGTATTTTTAGAGCGTGTCGCCTCAATTTATGTATTTGACGGAACCAATCCGAATAATCAAATGATTGGAGGTGCTTGGGATTTCTTAAATCAAGCACTCAGTGAAATCGAAAGATATGAAGCCACTAAAGGCAAACGATCAGATTATGTACCATTAGATGCACACCTTCAATTGCTAGCAACCATGTCGCGAAGAGCAGCAAGACGAAGTCCCGCAGATGACCAAAAATTAGTCGAAGTTTGTCTCACCAATGCAGCTCACTACTGTGGATCTACTGAACACGCATTACATCTGATTCATCAAAATCATCAAAATCGAATTAGAGTCATGGGACGAGTAGCTGCCTTAGTGTTTGATTTTACGAACCATCGAATCACTCATCATCATGTTCCAAATGCTCTTTCGAATCCCATTGCAATGGATACCCTTTGCGCGCTCGTAGCAGCGAATACCATTTCATCAGGACCTCAAGAATTCTCAAATTTGATTATGGAGTGGATAATACCAATGATTCATAATTTACCGCCATTTGCAGTCGCTTCAGTTGTTCATCATCTTGCAGTTGAAACGCTAGGAAAAGGAGCTCCTACTGGTAGCCTTGAAACTCTGAAAAACAAATTATTTGAGCCATGCATTTCCAAGATTCTCTCCCCCATGCTATTAGAATCGGTAGGTGATAATGAGGAAGAAGGTAATCGAAGTATCAGTCATAGATCTGCGGCCATGACGTTGAAAGCAATCGAGCGATGGTGCGCAGCTGCGGGCTGTAACGTTTTAAGATTGAAAACCATATGCCAATCTGTCAATGTGAGTCCAAATGTCTTTTCACCTTCTCTGTTCTTCTTCGTCTTATGATTCGCTGACTTTTATTTCGTAATCTATCACACTGCAGATAAATATTATAGCTGTCATCAGCGACGCCATGTACTCAGATTCAGAAATGGTAATGGATGCATTGGCTGAGATGCTTGAAACTTTACTAGATAAACACACCGAAGATCAAAACACCCTAAATAGTTTCTCTATGATACAATCGTTTATACAAACTCAAGGTTCACCTTTGTATCAAACTTCATCCACAATGAAAACTTTAGAAGATCAAGTTTCTTCTGAATCACCTGAACGAGAAGACATTCTTTGCGAACTAGTCGCAGCGATTGGTTTGCAACGCTTTAAGATGAAGATGCATCTTTTAGATGGTAAGACGTTAATATTTGTGCATATCTATCGAAGATGTAGTTATCGTTATCTAACCTTGTACTCAATAAACTACAGAGGACTCGGGAGTATGCAGATGTCTTGTAAGGATTGCAAGGTCTATAACTCAAGCTGTACAACCGCTTTTGCGATCCGGAAAACTGCAAGGATCTGAAAGTGGAATGATTGATTTATTGAAGAATGCAGTAATGCATCGACATCTATGTGTTCATTCGATTGCAATCGATGGGCTAAAAAGTACTCTTACTAACGACACTGCCACTGATTTATTAATACTCTTTCAAGGGAAAGCAGTCATTCCATCTTCATTAATCGGTCTATCTGAAGATGATGTTGATTTCGATCTCAATGAGTTTGGGCGATTTAGAGAACATCAATTGGCAGAAACTCTAAACGAGTGCTACGTGTATTGCAGGTCATTCTACATTGAATCATGTTGTACAGCTATAGAGGAATTTTGCTCCGTGAGTCCTACTCCTCTCTTACCATTTCAAATGGAAGCCGCCATATTTTGCCTAAATGCGGTTTCAATTGATGCTACGAAAAGGGCTTTGCTTGCAAGTGCAAGTCCTGCCGCAAAAACAGCAGCAACTAAGGCATGTGCTTCACAATATCCTCATGCTTCTGTGATGGATCTGCAAATGATTGGGGAAGATGCATCAACACATGATTCATTGTTATCAAGATGCCTCATTGCCTTAAATAGTGTACCTGATGCAGTGTCTCAAAATTCTTTATTTCTTTTTCAGATATCAAGATTGTTGGGAAGGGTAAGTGCGTTTTTCTCTAAATAAAATTGTGTTTGTAATGCCCAGTCTCACAGTGTTAAATCCATTTGTGCTTTCAGTACTCTAACTGGATATCAAAGACTCAAAATACAAATATCTTAGATCTAGCAGCAAATCTTGCTATGCGATTGTTCAGTAAAATCACAACTGAATCTGTGAAATGCGATGAATTTACAGAGTCGATGGAGATATCTCCATTTAGTGAGACAATCATTGCCCTGAGGAACATTATTTCTCGCGCTCCCAGCAAGTTTGCAAATAAGGATATTCTTTCAGTTCTAGAACGTAAGTTTGGATATGCAGCACACATCTAGTTCACAATGCACTTGTTCTAACACTATTTCTCATCAGATGGATGGCATTTGGCATATACTGATAATAATTATATTGATTCGATGCAGATACAACTTGAAGACAGGACAACGTTGGGCTCTGCTCTTGGTCAGATACTCGCCACGCTTCCACCAGAGACTTGGTCCTCATCAATTATGTCTTTTACTCTGCCAACCATTGAATGCATGGAGTCTTTGGCTCAAGTTCTGAATCGAGATTGCAGCAACAGCTACGATCAATACATTTCGAGAATGGACGATGAGATTTGCATACTTACAAATATATTAAGATCCTTTCATTATGCTGCTAGTAAACTTGTCGATGAAGCCAAGGTAATGCCACCCATTCTATCACTACTTCATCGAATATGGCCCACTGTAAAGCATATTGCCAAAGCGCTGCACGATCACGGTTCCATCGTATCATCTCTAAGTGATTTCTTAAAAGTTGTTGTATCATTTAATCACGATGTCAACGACATCCTAATTTTAAAAGAAGCGTGCGACGTGGTAAATACAATTATTAAGGACGCTATAGATAAAGACTACAAGGCGGATGTTGTCTCTCCTATTTTGAACTTCGTCGAAGATATGGTAGATAATTTTGGCCACTTGGCAGAGAAAGATCTGATAAGTAGTTCATTATTGGACGGTAGTGCAGGAAATGAACTTTGTCAGATTATCCAAGAGCTTGTAAAAAATTCATACGATGTTTTTTATATGAAAGAGAACCGGTTCAGGTCGATAGATGATACTGTACCAGGTATATTTTCTGTACTTCGAGTGAGCGTGAAAAGGTGTCCCTATCTTTTCTTCGGACTCCGCAGAAGTACAGGTGAAGAAATATTTACGTCATCTTTGAATGCAGCGGAACTTTTTATGGATTCTAAACAGACAGATGTCCTACGGGAAGCAATCCTATTCTTATGCGATACGGTATGTATTCCTCTTTACTTTATTTCAGTTGATCTTTTGTGTCGAGCTCAATAATTGTTTTTCATTTGTGTGAAGGTTGCCACCGATTCAATTTCTGAAGGAACGAAAGAAAAATACTACTCGATTATTGTTCCTTTTCGTTCGAGAATTTTCATGAAATTACTGATTAGAAGCTGCGGAGTATTCCCAAGAGAAGTCCTTGACCCCGTTGGTAGTTTGCTGTATGCTATTCTCACACATGCAACAGCAAGCGAAGCCGAAGTAATGTGTGTTCACGCTTTGCAGAGTGAGCATTTACAACTCGAAGAATCTGTAAAAAACACCATGCTAGGGGTTTTCGGAAAATGCACTCAGGGAGTCATTGCAACCTCTAAAATTATGGATATGCTTGACGATATTTGGAATTTATGCCAAAAAGATGGTATCGGAGGAGATGCGGTCCATGCTTTTACGAAGAAATACTCTTGAGTTCAAAGAATCATTGGAAAATTTGAAGATGAATGAACTCATATAACAAAATTTTAAAATCAGTGATGAAAGTTAACTTGATACTATGATATATAAATGAAATGTTGGGTCGTGCACCAATGGAGAGCTCTTGGAACATTGGCTACAAGACCATTCGATTTCTAGTCCATGGCGACCATTACCTTTTAAGATAAGAGAGAAGATGGATCAGTGGCATCTGTTTCGCGAGAGGCAACAGAGCTGACAATTTCTTTATAGTCCTTGCACTGTACAGGCAAATTTGACACATGAAGAATGTGAGATGCCATTTCAGCACATGCCTCTTGGGTCATAGCTGGAAGCTGTCTCTCGTCGTCTTCGTACCCAGAGAAACCAAGAATGTCATTTTCATTTGTAGAGGTCAATCTCCTTGCTAAGTTAACTATGAAGTACTAATGAGCCAACAACTTGAAATTTGTTCGACGTCAAAACTTCGTTGGAATTCGCCGTGTACTTACCAGCATTTGAGTGATGTAGTTCTGAAACCTTTGTTACGGGAGAAACATCACCATCTTCATAACCTGAGAAGCCGAGAATATCATTCTCATTTTGAGCCGTAAGTCTCCTTGCCAAATTAACTAAAGGTTCAAGTTAAAATTGATGTAATCGTATTTGTAAAAGATGTAATGAGACATTACTCTGTACTTCGTGATCAAACATTATTACGAAAAAAAAGCGATGGTTTAATACTCACCTGCTTTGTGGTGAGATAGCTGAACCATTAAGTCTGGATTATGGGTGAATTAGTAGTGGAGAAGATTTATTTGGTATCCTATTTCGATTTTGTGATATCGATTCTGATTCATTCTTCAAGTCATCAGAAACATCATCATTCTTGACATATGAGAAGCCTTTCCACGGAACCCCAAGCGAAACGGATAAATGCTCATTTTCCCAACCTGTATCCGATAAAATATCCAACAATGACCCCAGTACAAACATGACTTATTTGCACCTTTGAAGCTTTTGATAAAAGTGTCCCGATGATTATGGTAATTGGTTGAAGTTTACGATATATACTTGAAGTGTTGGTGCTTCTTTCCGGCGTTTCAATGTCAATTACATTTTCTTCCATTTCAACAGGTTTCAATGATGATCGTCTTGCTCCAAGTTTTTCCAACTCGGACTGTTTCTGTTTCTTTTTCACATTCTGCCATATCGCTTCAGCTTCCTCTACTGTTTCTGCAGAAGTAACTCCATCTCCCCATTCTTTCATATACGGTGTGCGCCTTTCAACTTTAGTTGCAACTGTATCCCATGCTTCATTGACTCCAAAATCATATTGTTTTCGTAAAATCATCTCGAGCATAAGTGCATCAAATAGTATATCTCCAAGTTCAGAAATAATTGCTTCTTTCGATTGTAGTGTGTCTGACATGGAAATTTCCTCTCGGAGTTCGTGCACTTCACTACGAAACCAAGAAAGTGATGCTAGAGTGAGGATATTGAATACTCATGATATAGTCCATATCTTCTCTCTAATAACCAATTTCACCATTGTTGAATCTCTAGAGGTATCAAACAATTCTTCAAGCTTACCTTTCTAGGAAGAATAGCATGTCTTTCGCCTTAATTTGTTTCGTCCACGGACATGATTCACCTAAACAATTGACTAGATTGTATAACCTACTTCTTCCTTGTAGACTTTGATGCATGTTATTTTGTTTGAAGTCCATCGAATATAAATGATTTTGGTGTTTGGTGTGTGTAGACAGAGAGAGTTACAAGTTGGTAAAGAGTGGTAAAAACACTCAAAAAATGGACACCGCGAGAGGAGGAGTTGAGTCTTGACAGAAGGTAAAATGGCCTAAACAAATGGCCTGATTGGAGATCCCAATTCCAGCATCACAATTTCTACCCAGATCCTACACACAAAACAACAACAACAAAGCCTCTTTACAAACACCATGCTCTTCAAAAATAACCTACTCAAGTTCGTAACTCTTCCATTCGTTCATCTATTTGATCGTTCGAATGTCTTCGTAAGCTGTGGAACGCCATCTTTGGTACTGAACCGCAACAACGAGGAACCCTTGAAGAAGTCGGACGACAACCTCTCCTTTGAGGACGACAACCTCTCCTTTGAGGACGACAAACTCTCCTTTGAGGACGACAAACTCTCCTTTGCCGAATTCAGCGTAGACAAGGAACCAGCGCCTGTCTTTGGCCTCATCAGGTGGACGGATTCCAATGGAAATCGTCGCATGAGGTCTACTAGAGTCAGGAAGCCTCCTACTCGATACGGCTGTTTCTGAATTTTGATATGTAGCCTGTCTCCGTTCATCCTGCCTGTTTGATTCACTTTGTCTTGACCTGCCTGTTGCATAATTGATCCGTTGTTGCTTGATTGAAATAGTTGTTCTCTATGAAAGTAAGTGTCACACGATTTCTTTATACTTTTTTGACATCACATGTCTCATATCTTACTCTCACTTTCAATTGATTGTTGTATGCGGTTCCAAAAAAAGTATCCTTTTCGTTTTCGTCTTTTGTTTTTCTTCTATGAAAGTAAGTATGATATGTTTTCCATACCATTTGCAGTATCACATGTCACATGTCTCACCCTACCTTTCAGTTGACTCTTTACTCTTTACTGTAGTTTCTTTTGTATTTACTTTTGTTGCGGGTACGGTTTCTTTTATCTCTCCGGCAGATCTTGGGTAACTGTGTTATTCTGGATCTGCTGGGGGCGGCAGTTTCATTACAAGTAAGTGAAAATGTTTCCACGACACGTCGGTTGATGCCCCCATTGGACCCAATGCTCTTCGGAGAAGGGGGCTACATACCGGGAGGGTCTGCACTATTTAAAAAATGCGCCTTGTCCAGCGTGGAAGTGCAAAAGACAATGCTCCAGTCGTGTGAAACTTCGCGCAGGAGAGGTAATGATCAACTGGGGAATTAACTCATATGTGGTAGGTAGGGAAACCTGCTGTGCCAAAACCGTCCCGGTCTAACGAGAGGATGCCTTGACGTGGCAGGCCGGCTTACGAGTATGTATATCATGCTCTAACTAAATTCCTCTCAACTACATGATCCAGCAGTTGCTCAAATAGAATGTAAGTGTGCATGCCATCAAGGGTAGAATCGATTGTGAGTCCTGAAGGTCGTCCAAAATCAAATATCAAAAAGAAAAATGCGAGGATACGGGATACACGGGATACGGGACGTCATACTGTGTATTTGTTGTTGAAAATAAATTGTTAGTACGTTGCTGGCCACATAAACTTGGATACTCTACATTTTTTGCCTTTCCAATTTCCATCGAAGTCTGGTATACCAACAACACAGTCTCATTAAGAGGTAGCAAAGACTCGATGACAAATTTCGTCACATGATAGATGGCGTGTATAGCAATAAGTTAGGTAAGTGGTGCGCATCGGAGTTTCATCTCATTCATTCAAGCAGCTGATGACTACAAACAAAAAACATTCGCCGTTTACCTGGCTGAACAAAGTGACATTTGATAACTCTTGTTGATAATTTGGTTCCTGATGCTTAGGATTTTCCTTGCCGAATTACAAATAAAAACATCAATCATCTGACCTTTATCTTTTTTTATCATTACAGTGTTACCATGTGACGTCGACAGATATGTAAGTGCCATTGCTATTGCCCCGATCATGGGAGAGCGATTCAGACTTATACCTTCTTATTTGCCGCATGATGATGCCATGATCGATGACAAATCTTGATCGAGACGCTCTTGAGCAGTGGTTGATAATCATTACAGTCTTTAAAGTTCTCTGAGCATCCATTCACAACAAAAAGAGATATCCAATAGCTCGAGTTGATGTAATTATTCTTTCCCCGTCTTATCGATACTTGACGAAGACTATGAAAGGCCCCGTCCTACAAGCCAGTGGACATTTTGGGGTAAACTCTGATCTTTGCTATTGGTCATCTTAATAGTCTGTTTGAAAGACATGGGCAATGTAAAGAATACAAAAGTCTAGTGAAATCGAGTTGATGTAATTATTCTTTCCCCGTCTTATCGATACTTGACGAAGACTATGAAAGGCCCCGTCCTACAAGCCAGTGGACATTTTGGGGTAAACTCTGATCGATTTCCTCTAGATTATTCCGAATTCACTAGTTTTTACAATATTTTTCTCACCTTTCTTTGTGTTTTCTCTCTTTTAGTCGAGTTGAACATATAGCGCAGTGGTATATTTTGCAGTAGATATGTACAATAGCTTGTTTTGTAAAAAAAGTTAAAATATGTGTAGAATGTTATGAAGTATCTATTCTAAGTAGTAAGTCTATTACGATCTTTTTCTTCAGTAGCTGTATGTGTGTCCTGAATAGTCCTGTGTGAAAGGCGTTTCCCGCAAAACAGCCAGCACTTCCACCTAGAGAGCACGTCGTACATCATCATACATAG
>Ga0213868_10001447_pt1 | contig 22929 bp, 13 predicted proteins | sample PICome_9_FD_160087 | JGI IMG/M metagenome (GOLD analysis project Ga0213868, IMG submission 160087) | Coastal seawater microbial communities near Pivers Island, North Carolina, United States - PICO127 | ecosystem: Environmental > Aquatic > Marine > Coastal | place: USA: North Carolina... | reverse complement strand
CTTCCTTTATCCCTTGGAAAAAAGTTTTGTCTTTATTCACAAGCCTCCTGTACTCATTCGTTTTGATGAAGTTGATTCCGTTGAATTTCAGAGATACGCTGGAGGACAAGGGTCTACCCGTAATTTTGATTTGAGTATCACTCTTAGCAAAGCATCAGGAGAAACAGCGAAGGAGTATGTCTTTTCTGGTATTGATCGTGCAGACTTTGATAGTTTGTACAACTTTTTGTCTGGAAAGAAGATACGCATTATAAATACTCAAGATGCCCTTCAAGAAAGTGCAACTGCGAATGCTATGCAGCAAATGGAAGTGGAAGACGAGGACAGTGAGGATGATGAAGATTTTGGATCTAATGACGAGAGTGGTGCATCATCTGAGTCTGGAAGTGACAGCGATGACAGTAATAGTGTCGAAATGGTCCCAGAAGATGAGGATTCTGATCTAGAAGAGATGAGAAAGAAGCGAAAGAAATCTAACGACTCTCCGCCTGCGAAAAAGTCAAAATCGTCCGGGAAGGCATCCCCGAAAAAGAAAAAGAAGAAGGACCCAAATGCTCCCAAACGCGGCCTAAATGCATACATGTTCTTTAGTAAAGAAATGAGACCAAAGATTATGGAAGAAAATCCCGGTCTTGGAATGGGCGAAGTTGGCAAATTGCTCGGTCAAAAGTACAAGGAGCTTACTGACGATGAAAAGGCCAAATATGATGAAATGGCTGCTGCAGATAAGACTCGTTATGAAGAAGAAATGGAAACCTACGAAAAACCAGAAGACAGCGGAGATGACAATGAGGACGAGTCCGTTGCAAGTGGTAAGAAAAAGAAGAAGAAAGCTAAAAAAGATCCAAATGCCCCGAAAAATGCTTTGACGGCATTCATGTTCTTCAACAAAGATATGCGCCATAAGCTGAAAGAGGACAATCCCGATTTGTCATTTGGTGACTTGGGAAGATTAGTTGGAGAGAAGTTTAAAGCTTTGACTGATGAAGAGAAAGCAAAGTATAATAAAATGAGCGAGAATGACAAAGAAAGGTACACCCGAGAGAAAGAAGCATATGATGCAAAGAAGAAAGCAGAAGCTGCAGCGGCTTCAGATAATGATTCAGTCTCTGACGATGATTCAGATTAGAATTAATTTTTTTACATATGAGAAAAGTAAGGATATCGTAGGGGAAATCATAAGATACACTATTATTAAATCATCTATCATTACTTAGCACATGTACAACCGCCCTTGACGTATCAATGTCACCAACTAGTTCGGACGCGTACAAGAGCCTCCACAGAACAGAATACTTGTTTGCGATAGAAGTGTTCCTTTCGTTCATATCTAAACAGAAAGATACAGATTCCATAGGCGTAGACTTTTCAATGTTTTTTGCATCGTGCGTTGAAATCCAATGTAACAAAAGCTCCACGACCGGGTGTGGCTCCCCCAACTTGCCAAAGCAGGAGGCAATATTCGATACAATATCAAGATAATGTTGGCTGCATGATTTAGTCGTACTCAACGATTTGTATAAGTATTCTAAAGCTATATGATATTCATTCTTCTTGATGTACAAGGATGACATTAGATATGCAGCTGTTGCTGATGAGAACACAAATGGTTTCAAGGCATCGATAGCAGAGTCTAAGGTCATATTGCCGCTGTTTCGTAAAGCATCATTCACAAGCACAAGAATGCATATTTTTCTGATTTGAACGTTGTCACATTTGGTCATAATTTCCTCTCCAATGTTGTGCATGTAGGATCGTTTCTCAACGTTATCATAATGATAATTGTAAAGACGCAGTATCTTTACAAGTTGCCGTTGAAAGTATAGAGTTTCGGAGTTGTCTTGATCAGTGTTTTGCAAGTCATTGTCATCTAATACAGAGTCGCTCTCGACACCACTCTTTAAATCACTAATGGAAAGCACTTGATATATACTCTTCAATGCAAATTGCATTCGAGTAACTTCTTCTTCTTTCCAATTCGTGTCCTTCAAATGATGATTGATCCTTTCAAGAATACCCATACCTTCTATCCATGTAGGCATAAAGACTCTAGGACTATGCGAGAGAAAACAACAGGCTGCCATTTGAATGCCATTTCTAACCGTCGCTATGGCTCTAGAACGATTCATTACGTCAGTTTCATCTGGAAGCACTGATAAATCTAACCAAAAGATGGTGACCAATGTCATTAAAATAGCCATGGAAGTTTGAACTCGTTTCTCATCGATCAAATCTCCATGTCTGATGTTACTACCACTCTCTATGTTTCTATTCAATTGACACACAACCTCTTCCAAAGCAGATAAATATACCCGGTATGCCTCTCGAGCTCTCTTTAAGAAATCCATTTGCTCATTAGATGAATATTTTGATTTGTTCTGTGGACTTGAGGAAGATCGAAAACGACATAAAGCTGCATCAGCTTGAATGGCCAGGTTAGGTAAATTAGAGAAACTATCATCGATTTCGTGTGGCTCTTTCTCACATTCATCAAAGATATACGCCGCTTGATCATATCTTCTGCTTCTATAATGGTTTGTTGCAACGGTAAGGTTGTGAGAGGTCATACTCAGAAGTAATAACACAATATCACATCCAACATCCAAAGCAAGGCACAAGGCTGATGCACAGTACTAACAAGGAGTATTGAAGTAGCATTTTTTTCAAATCTCAATCGGTGTGACACAAAGATTCTACAGAAAAGAAATATCTCTATGAATCCAAAAATGTTAAGAACGATCAACTACCCATCTCTTATTCAAAGATACATGTATATAACTTGAGAATTACAGTACCCATAAATACTGAATTTTTCTTTTTACAAGTAAAAAAATCTAGAGTTTTAGGTGCTATTCGCTAGTATTTGTTCAATAAGAGCACGAGCAACCTTGATGTTGGCCATTGGACCGACAATCGTAACGATTCTGTCATTTGTTCCTGAAACAAATTCATTCCTTTGACTAACTTTAATCAAAGTTTCTGATCGCTTTTGTAAATCAATCAAAGTTTGGCCACGTTGACCGAGCACTGCTCCAATGATTGAGTTCGGAACAAACATTTGAACAGATGAAGTTTGGTTCGGGGATTGGATTGTCATTGGAGAGTTTAGCGGATTTGATAGAATCAAACCTGGTAAATTTTGCGGGCGAAGAGGACTTTGTGATCCACCAAGTCGCAGAGCCTGTATTCCAATATCTAAGTCTTGTAGATGGCTAGGTGGCGATTGTGGTAGCATTCCAGGTTGCAACGGTGTGGGAGAGGTTGAGTATTGTAATACAGGACTGGTGGATGTGGTTGCATAGGATGTTCCGTAGTAGCTAGTCGTAGTATTTAAAAAACGGCATGTTTCTGGGTGTCTAGTAAATCCATCCAAAATGGATGTAGCAAACGTGACACATGATTCAAGGGTGCCACCAGAAACTGTAAGTATTCTCTCAAATGTCCTTGGGATAAAATGATCCGTAACTTTAGGAGAAAGACGTACAGATGATGCGCATGCATCATCCTTGATTTTCTTAATGGTAGATCCTTCTCGTCCTATAAGCATGCCACATGCAGCGGCTGGAACTAAGATACGGGCCGAATAGTTATATTTTAAATCAGCACTTTCCGTAGTACCAGCGAGATCTTCTGATTCAAGTTTTGAATCGGCCTCTATTTGGAGCTGATGGAGCTTTTCTAGGACCAATGAAATGGCAGATTTCACAGTATCGACCGTTCCAGATAGGAGACACACGCGATCGTTTGTCCCTGGAAAGTAATCTCCAGCTTGACTGAGACGAATTCGAGCTGAAGACTGCTGTTGCAAATCAGATATAGTTTGTCCAGATTTACCAATGATAGATCCTGCATTATTGTTTGATACAAGGATTTTGAAAATGACTCGTGAAGTGGATTCAGGAGTAGCAATTCCTGATTCCCATGATGCCACAGTAGGGCTGCTAATGGCAATTGGAAGTTGCGTAGCTGCATTTGAAGATGAAGTAGAAGTACTTGGCGTAGTTATGTCTATGCTTTCAGAATTTCCATGCAAATCATCCTGTGTAGGTGTCTCACTTTTGTTCCCGTGTTCGTCCATTGAGGGCGACGTATTGGAAGATGGGATCATGATATCCTAGTACAGTAAATTCAGTGTTAATACGTTATGAGTAACTGAAGATCAATATAATCATCAAACTCGAATATGATGGATTTGATAGTGAAAGTGTACTTACCCAATCAGTATGATCTCACTTTATAACAAATGATGAGGTAGGAAAGCGCCACTCGAAAAGAAATACTCAAATATAATTATATTCTTTTAGAATCTCATTAAATACTTCTTCTAAGTGATATATAAACTAAGGTTCTGAACAGCCAAGATGGATATTTGTTCCTTTCAAAGTACTTCGTAGGTTCAATTTATGGATACAAATCACTTCGATGGTTCAGATTGCGCATGTCGCATGTCATGATGCACAACAAAAACGATAAAACATCTTTTTAGTGTTGAGGGAGGAGTACGTCACACAAGAAGGCCTTGCCATGTCAACACGGATTACGACAAATAGGTTCGCATTTTTTGCTCGGAAAGTGCGACAAGAGGACAACGAGGGTGCTTTGGTGAGTTTTCATGTTTTGATTCCAAACCAAACATTCCATCCTTGAAACATACTACTATCAATCGAATACGAATAGATACTTAAGAGCGGATAGAAGTTACAAGTGAAAGGAATGCAACTTGGCACCTATGGATGCATTATTCACAATACGAGACTGACGTCATCACCTGAATTCCCGGAATGTGCATTCGGTTAGGGTTAGGGTAACCCTAACCCTAACCGCGCCAAAATATTCAAATTTTGGACTCTTGATACAAGATTCAACTATCTACTTTCATCTTTCATCACAGCTCCCCACGTTTGTGAAACCGTGCCACATTTGTTGCGTTCCTAACAGCCAGTAGAATCCCTGTGAGTCCAAATAATTTGAAACAATGATTGGAAACAGGAGAGAGAGTGAGGCCAGTGTGGCGAGATCGAACGTGATCAAAGCTCCGTCGGCAACTCCGTTGACTGCCGTTACGAAGGCGTCAACTTCAGCTCTTGGTTATACTCCCAACTCTGTTGCGACTTTATATGACGAGAATAAATCTATTTCATCATCGTCGCGAATGTCTTTAAAGAATACAAAGGATATTGTTGCTCAGTGGAAGAAAGAGAGAGAACAAGGACGAAACAAGCTCAGTGATATTATGAATACCGTTCCGAATCAACGGTCATCAAAAAAACAAATGCAGGTGACCATTCAAGAGGAACCATTTCCATACGATAAATTGAAAGATCAAAAGGAGGACGAATTGCTGGAAGATATTTTTCGTCAGCAGAATGCACTGTCACCAGAAGCCTATGATAATTCCACTCAAGCCTCCAGTCCAAATTTTACCACCGAGGAATCCATTCGCACTACACCAACTGGGAATACGGCTCTTAATGCATATGGAATCGAAAAACTTTGTAATAGGAATACAGTAGGATCCATGAATGGTAAATCTTTGAATGTCCGCCTCTTTCAAACGGGAGCGTTAAAGGAGGAAGACACAGCACAAGATGTTTCCATGATGACTCAAGATACGGAGTTGCATCAAATGATTCCTCACAATGCAAATGATACAGATCAAATCTTGTCGGAAATACAAAAGGAAAAAGACATTACAGAACAAGAGGATGAAGAACCAGAACCGGATGTTGAAGATGATTCTGTAATAGAACACCATCCTAAAACGAACATGAGACAATCCAGTGGAACCGTGAGTGATGCTTTGTCTTCTATGCAAGCATCTCTTGAAAAATCTCGACTTATACGCGAGCGTCAAGAGAAATTGTTATCCAAGCAAGAGGAGGACATTCAAAGAATGAAGCAAGAAAAGGTTGAGTGGCTCAAAGGCCAAGAAGCTTTTCAGTCTGCATTGGGTAATAGCGTGGAGATAGTTTTAGAGCAATTGCACAACATTCATAATGTTTGTGGAATACAATCATCTCAAGACTTTATTGTGAAGAAGGATCAACCTATCGTGACCATTTTAAATCTTATGGAAGATCTTTCCTCCAAGCATATTCCTGACTTAATGACCTCCATCGAAGATTTGGAACAGCGCCAAGTTGAAGCGAAGGCAAACCTAGTTGATATTTTAGCTCAGTCAAAGGAGGCAGATTCTGATCTAGCCTTCAAAAAAGAGAAACTTTCTTCTTTAGAAAATAAACTGAAAGAGGCCGATGGTCAACTGGATGACATGATGAATGTCCTGCGCGAAGAACAAAACGAAATAGATGCGAAAAAGGTTCTTTTGGCTGAGCTAGAGAAAGAAGTTGATGAAAAACAGAATGATCTAGCCGAAATTGATCGTCTATGTGATGAACGAGTAGCCGTAGCTCATGAAACTGAAATTAATGCAAAGGAAATCGCAGATGAAGTTGCTCGGCAAGATAAAGAAGTGAAAGAAATGTTTGAGGCTGTGCAAAGACGACAAGAATCCGTCAAGGTTGCTGAGAAATCTCTTCGTTTAAAAATCGAAGAATTGGAGAGTAGTAAACTAGCTTCAGAGGCACGACTTCATCTAAAAGAAAGTGAATTAGATAAAGAGACAAAACGAATCGAAGAGCAACGAAGTCAACTTGATGAATTTGAGGCTTCACTGAACCAAAGGCATTTGCATTTAGAGGAGGAGTATTCCAATGTGCAAGTAGTAAAACGTGATCTTGTTGACAAGGAGGCCGCAGTAGATGAAAGGGAAAAAGCCATTGATCAAGAAAAGCTAGAGTTGGAGCAGAGAGCAAATACTTTGAAGCTTTCCGAGGATGAATTGAAAAGAAAACAGGAAGAATTAGAAATACATATAATCGAAGCCCAAAATCAGGATGAAGAAATTTCTCGTAGAGAAAACGATCTTCACTTGCGATCAGAAAACTTGGATCAGAAAGTAAGCGAGTTCGAGGATGAACGGGAAGAATTCATGAGGCGAGTGAAAGCACTCGAAGATGGAGAATCAGACTTGGAAGCGAGGACGTTGGCTCTTGCAGATCAAAACAACGCACACTACGAAGCTATCAAGTCATTCCAGATTCAGTCGGAGAACAAAGAACGAGCCATATCTAAAATGGAAGCAGAACTTGATGCAAAACGACACGACACTGAGTCCCAAGTTAATGCTTTGCTAGAACAAAAAGCAAAAATCGAAGCTGCGCTCACAAAGGAAAGAGGAGAGTTGAAAGACTTATATCAAGAGCGCAAGGACTTACAACATGAAATCAGTTGTTTGGAATCGAAGCATCAGCATACGTCTGCCAGCTTTGATGAATTAAATACGGAGATTACAAAGGCCAGATACATGGCGAAGAAGAAATTAGCAGCGGCTAAGGACGAATTAGAAATACTTCGACAAGCGTTCGACGATAAGGAGGCAGAAATTGGTTCATTAAGTGAACAGGTGAGTAAATATTTTTCTACAAGTTATCTTTTGAAAAGTATATCTCACTAATGATTTTTTTTTGAAAGGAGCAAAAGCTTCGAAACGAAGTTGATCAATTGTTGCGAATAAAAGATGAAATAGTGCAGACTATTTCTGTCAAAGAAGGCTTGCTGAAACAAGTAGAGGCCAACATCAAATCTAGCAAAGACGAATGGGGGATTCAGAAATTGAAGGAGCTTGAAGACAATAAAAATGAGGTTTTGAAAACTAGACAGGATGTCATGGTAGAGATTGCAAAGCAGAAAGACGCCGTCAGATTAGAAATGATTGAAATGAGTAAGACCTTTTACTCGAAACAAGAAGAACTCATGAATAAAAGAGCACATCAACTTGAAATGCTACATTCGCAACTTGAAAAATTATCACAGAAGATTTCGCTCGACAGAGAAAAGCTGACAATTGATCGCAATGCTCTTAATTTAGAAATTGGTGACCGAAAAGTTCTTCAGGAAAGAATTGATTGTCTTACATCTGAGTCTAAAGTGTGCGCGAATCAAATTCAAGATCTGTCAGAACAACTTGAAAAGTCAAAGGAAAAAGGCTGTGCTCTTGAGGCGGAAATTGCATCATACAAAGAACAAATTCAGCAACTATCAGAGCAATTACAAATGGAAAAAGAAACAAATACGAAGCTTCTCAATAATATTGTTTCATTGAATGAGAAAATTATTGACTCATCGAAGCAACGGGAATTACTGCAGCAGAAGGAAGACGAGCTACGAAAGGAACAAGAAGTGATCGCATCCCGCGCCAAGGAGTTGGAAGAGGGAGAAAAAAGAATGGCCGAACTTGACTCGAGAGAAACTACCGTTAGAGATGACTTTGAAGCATTAGTCGAACTCCAAGAAATTGTAAGCAACGAAAAGAGTCGTATCGAGTCCGAGTCAAAGAAAATTGAAGAAGCAAGACAAGCATTGGAAAAGAAGGAAGCCAAAGTCTCAGCCCACGAAAAGAAACTCAAAGAATATACTTTGCAGCTTCAAAAACAGAACACAGAGATCAAAGAGAAGGAAAAATCACTACAGCAAGCAGTTCGATTGTTCAGCGATAGGAGAAACGAATCAGCAAATCGCGATGCTGCTCAGATATCAGAACTGAAACAGGCACTGGTCGAAGAACAAGAACGTTATTCAAGTCTTTACCAAAAATATCAAGAAATAAGATCAAGTGATCGTGAGATCCAAACACAAGAAAGAATACGGCAAATAGCTCTACAATTGAAGACCAAAGACGAGGAACTGACCCGAAATCAACAAAAGCTAGAGGAGAAATTAGCAAAATGTGACGAATGCGAGAAAAGGCTTCAGGAGTGGCAGAACGAATTAGAGGCTCTTGCTGCTACGCTTCGTTCTGAGGCAATGGAAGATTGAAAAAAGTCAGAGATGATTTCCTATTTGTATGGGGTGGGGGCTGAGACGAAATGTTTAAACGATTAAACACGAACTGCTGTAAAATTAACATTTTTAATATTGATTCAATATCTCATTGGAAACACATGTCCTTCCTATCATGTATTGTACCATGTATCATGTCGATAGTACTTACATAGATACTTTTATTACAAAATCTTTTTGGCACAGATTCGAGTACCAAGCAATTCAAAGTCAAAGACACATAAATCATCATCAAGGAAACTAACAGGAAATACGGATACAGACTCGACGAAGAAAGTTTGCCCAATTGAATTTATCATCGATTTCATGAAACTTTCTGGAACATCATCAAATTCACTGTAGGGTCCATCGTCGGTTGATTTATTTCCAATCAAGGGCTTGAACCAGACCTTATGGAATCGTACCTGTGATACAGTATCATTCACTGATCCATATGTTCCACTTGTAGATAAATAACCCCGTCCAATGACTGGAAATTCATATCTTTGATTTTTGCAACAATGAAACAAGGAGTCTATCTAGTAAGATAACCATATACCTTACACATTATCAATCGAAAATAAAATATAAACTCTCAATCTTACCTCGCATGTGATACTATTGTCAAGTTATCATAAAGAATATAAGACACATCAAATGTCCCCCCAAAGATCCCACTTATGGTGGTCATATGTGGAGCATAAATAACTTTCCATGTTCCATTTGCCACCATAGAAAAAGAAGACAAACGACCGGGATTCATTAGACTCTGTGCTGGCACAGAGGTTTGTTTCGGTGACAACGGACTACTTTTGATTCTATTAAGTCTTAATACCTCTTTCTTAGATTGAATCATTTGATTTAAAAGAGAAGTTCGTTCTATTGATGCAGTATTTAATGTATTCCATCTATCCAATGATTCTAAAAAGACATGTTTATCACTTTTGGTGCTTTGTTTCCATTTCAAATCCGGGAAGCCAAAACTTGCGGTAAACTTCTTAGACTCATTAGATGAGACGAGCAAGAAGAATACGTAACAACTGAAAGAGAGAGATCTGATCATCATTAGTAAGACACACTTTACACTTTTACTCGTAATCATAAATGAAGGCAAAAAAGTAGTAAGTACGTCTTGATTCAGAAATGACGATAGATGTGCTAAGGTAGTACTTACATGTCCTCTGTAACGGAAAAAAAGGAAAACATTCTTTGTGTCATCATACTTTCATAAATGCATTCTCTTTTAACAAACATGAAATCAACAAGTACATTAACAACAAGAATTGGAAGTGCTTTTGCAACCAAAATGAAGGTGAGAAATGAAACTCCCTTTTTGGTTTCGGAAAAATATTTCTGGTCGACTGCCCCCGTAGAAGACGAAGTAATCGAACCTGTAAATAAACCAACATCGAAGGAGAATGTTCTCACTAGAAAGGATATGTCCACTATTATTGCCGAAGATCATGAAATAACCATCGCCAAGGCTGATAGAATCGTAAAAAGTGTGTTTGATATTATAAGTGATCAAGTTGCGACGAAGAAGGAGAAGGTAGCTATCGCTGGCTTTGGAACTTTTAAGCCTGTCAATCGAGACGCTAGAACGGCGAGAAATCCAATCACGGGGGAGAAGATTCATGTTCCTGCAAAAGTTGCTGTAAAATTTACAGCATCGTCTGTATTTAAGGGTCTTTGCAATTCCAAATGAGCACCATCGGGGTCATAATCATAGTTCACAGTGGGTCGGATTCTATGGATACTCTTATAGAAATAGTATGTTTTTTATTAATGAATTAGACTAAACCAAAATCTTCATGCATATTGATAAGAACGTCAGAAAATACTGCAGCAAGAATATCATAATTTCTTGTAGTCTCTTTGTGTTCAACACCAACAGCTTCAATGACAGCTGTTGTGTACTCCATACCAGTTGACCTGCTCTTTCCCTTACTTTGATAACGGAACATTTCTGGTTTATACTTTGTTCCATGCGGATGATCACCCACTGAAATACCAGACTGTGCATTGTCCTTCGATAAAGACTCGGAGTTGTATTTGGTAAAGTGTGATTTTCCACCATCTATCCATTCGCTACCACCAGCTGGTCTATATGATACTTTGATAGATTTCAATGCATTATCATCACTGATTCGATCCCCTTCTTTCACATCAGAATACTTAGAGTGGCGCATTGCTCTAGTTGCATGTAACAACCATGTATGGGCCCATGCTAGGGAAAGATATGGCACACTTGCGTCACCAGATCGATGCATGGTACCATGATCGAGAAACTGCTTCTTGGGTTTCTTTTTCAACATGGAATCAGCAAGCGATTTCATTTCTGGAACAACAATCTCTTCAAAGTGGTTGTTTTCAGCTTCCTCGTACACAACCCTAGTAAGCAGTGGGACATCGTCGTGTCTTTTTTCTTTTTCGTTGTCACTATCAAACTCTACTTTTTTGAATACATATCCTACTTCCGTAGGGTAATCAACGCCATAACTCATAATGACATGTTTGATATGAGGGCGATCCCATGTCATATTGAGAAGATTTGGCATTGAAGGATTCATCCACCAAGATGCTGCTAATTGTTCTCGTTTAATTTTCAACGGTTCTCCTTCTTCGTTCCAAATGGCACCGAAGCGAGTAAAGAGCTCACCACTTTGGACATCCTTTGGTGTGAAATGATGTTCTTGGCTCTTTTTACAGGGAGGCTTTTCACCCTTTTCACACATTTCTCGAACGGCTTTAAATGGAACAAAGTCTGTATCCCAATCTACTCGATCTTTTAAAATAGCTTTCAGGGTTGGAAAATTTTCCCATGGATCTTCTTCAGTAGAAGTCTCATTGATACCGACCATGAGTTCCTCCAGACAAGCCAATTTACTTCTAGCAGAATCATGGTCTTTTCCAGCCAACGTATCACAGAATCCTGACGATGTGCTGATTGGATTCAATGTATGAGTCGATCCAAATGTTATCTCCATTTCTCGTGCTGCTTTCTCTGTCATGGGCATTCCCATATTTTCGCCACTTATCACAGCTCGAAGAGGATTTATAGCTCCAAGAAGTGGAGCTGATAGTCCCACATAAGTCCAAATATGTTTATCAATCCACTCTAACCACTCATCGTCACCTTCAGCTTGTGCCAACTCCCATAGTTGATCACGACTAAACTTGGGTTCTGATGCTGGAGACTCCGATTCTTTTTGCACATTCAATGTTGTTTCATCTGAAATTCCCGTGACACTTTGCCAAATTCCATCAAGACTACTGACAAAAGAGTTTGCCATCTTATAAATAGTATCACTGTACGTTTCTCCTTCAGATTGTTTCCGCTCCGATTCCAGCCCAGTTACCCATCCAGGGCCTGCACTAGAAGGAGATTCTTTCGATTGATTTTTCATGGCCCTTTCTCGTACCTCGGCCATTCGGATTAATCGTGAAAATGCTTCTTCATGCATTTGACTTCTAAGCCACTCCAAAAAGTACCTAAACACATTGTTTCCCATGGAATGAGCGACCATTATTCCTGGTTCCCCATTGTGTGCAACAGCTGCTTCAATTCGTCGTCGAGTGACGGTTAAAAATCCATCTCTTTTTTCCATGATATCAGGAGATAATCTCCAATCATAAGGCAAACCCACAATACTTGATACATCATATCCAAGGTTATCTGCTAGCCATTGGGTCAACCAAGCGTATACAGTATTTTTACCACCAACGAGGGTTTTCGAGCCTATGGAATCAGGTGCTAAAGATGAAATAGCATCAAGACCTTCATCAGGACGAAGTTTGCATCCCCTTTCTTCATCATCGTAATCAGTCTGATTCAGACCTAGTGTCATACACTCCAGGAAACATGATCCATCAATCGTAGCCATTTGAAGCAGCATATTTAAATTCATCCATACATAATCTTGAACTTTGACATCAGAAAGCAATGGATTTGAGCAAGACTTGTATCTCCAAGAAACTAATCGAGTGGATGCTAGTCCAGGCATGAGGAATATAGGTGGACGGCGGTTCTCATGTGGATTTGTGGAATTTGAATTTTCTTTCCCTGCCTTTCGAAGTTTATCTCTCATTTTCAAAATATGTGTCTCTGTTCCCCAGTGCTTATCTCGTAATACCTTATTAGGAGTTTCTTGATTATCTGCATTATCCGATTCGGATGGATCCTCTCCTCCATACAAACGAGTTGCATCAATGAAGACTTCTTCTGTCTCAACAGTTGTTTGCGGAGGTCCCCAGCAATCACTATCGTTCCTTGATGACATGCCATCAAGAGCACAAGATGGATCTGAAACTACAGGGTCAAAAAAACTATCATCTATTCTATCATGTAATTCTTCTGCTGTGATATCATTTGATAATAGACGGCCATCGTCGCTTACTGACATTACGAGATCGTCATCGGAACACACCATTGAAACGAAAAGCATCAAATAGACAACTCTCGCAAACTTTGAACTCTTTCTTTTCCATTCTATCATATTTTATTCTTATGATGGGATCTAAGGAACAAAATTCCTTTCTTTTATAAAATGAACATGAAATATGGAGAAGTGATGAATGAATTGTAAATAATTACATGTATCATGTATCATACTCGTATCACATGTATCGCTTTATCGTTTATCGTTTATCGCAAATCGCTCTCAAAGACGTCACAGACTTTCATCTACCTACCTTGAAAGGATCGTTGTGTACGTATTCATCGAAGAGGTGGAAAACGTGACGTCATCAACAAGCTTTCATCACTTCCTAAAATTCCTTTGGAAAATTTGGAACACAAACAGACAAAAGAACATCGACGAATAAATATATCAAACGATCTTTCGAAGAAGATTCCTCTTTTGTGATTGATTTCTTGGAACAAAAGATGATAATGAATAAAGGTTTAATTACCTCCATTAGGAGCCGTTCCTCAAGATTGTCTCAAACTTTATCCAGTCGTCTTGATTCTTCATTGTTTCACCAAAGATCCTTCGTGACAGGTGAAAAGAAGGTTCTGTACGATGTTGTGCCAAAAAGTGATTTTGGTCAATATCAAGAATACTCTGTGATTTTTACAAATCGAGCCTTAAATCTGATGAGTGACCCATTTCAAAAGGTGATGAGGGACTTGAATACCTTGTTGAAAGAAACATATAACGCCAGAAAGGTTGCTATTATCCCAGGGTAAGTAGTTACTAAGTAATACTACTGTGTTGCATTCTCACGCTGTATTCCACTTGTAGTATTTCCTAAGCACTAACGTTAAATATGAAAATATGTTATTCTTCTAAAGATCTGGGACCTTTGGTATGGAAGCTGTGGCACGTCAGTTCGCAACAGATCGACACGTAATGGTACTAAGGAACGGATGGTTTTCTTTTCGCTGGACGGAAATATTTGACATGGGTGGGATTGGAAAATCCATTCCTAGATCTCATACCGTGTTGAAAGCGCAGCCTGTTCATAATTCACAGAATAGTAAAGATGGTCATGTTCAATTTCAACCATACCCTATAGAGGAGGTGTTGAAGAAGATTCGAGAAGAGAGACCCGCGGCTTTTTTCGCACCTCATGTCGAAACTTCAACTGGAATGATTTTACCCGATGATTACATACGTAAAATTACTCAAGCTATGCATGAAATTGGAGGAATATTTGTTCTTGATTGTATTGCATCTGGGGCGATTTGGGTAGATATGAAGGATCTTGGTATTGATGTGGTTATCTCTGCCCCACAAAAGGGATGGACAGGTCCAGCGTGTGCAGCACTCGTAATGATGTCTGAAAGAGCAAGAGATTTGATGAATACTACTGAAGAAACATCTTTCAGCATTAGCTTGAAGAGATGGTCTGCTATTATGGATACCTATGAAAAAGGGGGGTTGTAAGTTCTTATTGTTCTCAAAACTGGTTTCTTATGATATATATATATATATTGATTCATTGTATGAGCTAATATATTCTGGGAATTCATTTAACCAATCGCAGTGGATATCATACCACCATGCCGACAGATGCATTGCGTGACTTTCATGAGATCAGCGTTGAAACGATGAAGTTTGGCATTCCAGAGCTAAAAGAAGCACAACATAGCTTGGGCAGACAGGCCCATGAAATTTTAGGTTCTAAGGGTTTGACATCGGTAGCAGCAAAAGGATTTCAAGCCCCTGGTGTACTGGTTTATTATTCACCGACCGGTGTTGAAAATCCTGCCATGATGATGAAGTTCAAAAGCCAGGGACTTCAGATTGCGATGGGAGTTCCATGGCGCATTGATGAACCAGAAGGCTTGAAAACTTTCCGTATAGGTTTATTTGGATTAGATAAGATGGGAAACATTCCAAAGGCTCTACACACATTTGAAGACGCTCTGGATAATGTGCTCTCAGAATGTGGGCATGTGAAAAATGAAGAAACGGCTTGATTTTCGGTTGTTCATTTTTGAATCGATCGTTTTCATTCTTTCCTGTTTCCTTAACCACTCCGTTCACTACATATCCTTGTATAATTTATTATCATACATTTCATGTTTCATCTTCATTTAGTTTGTGTCTTTAGAGTCTTGCGAATTGCTCTGTTTACGTGTTGTATTTGATGATAACAGAAATAAAGTGAAAGCTACAATAACCGCTTCGGGTCGGTAAAATAGTGTCTTTTTTTTAGCGATAGAAAATCAAGAATCATTTCTTCACAAAGTCAAATTGATTTAATTTACTTATGAGCACTTCACTGACTGAGTTTGAAAGATGCAACACGCAAATCGATATGATGACGCTCCTAGCTATGGAAAGGTTTTCAACACATCTGCTTCTGGAGATCAAGACTTTCGAGTCATGAACGTTTCAGTTGCTGTTCTCGGTCTCACTGGTATTGAAGTAGATTGCAAAAAGAAGCAGAAGCTTTTTAAGAAACAAAAGGTCGTTGGCTCAAGCATCGATAAAGGTTCTATTGGATCGTCTTCTTCTACTGAATCGGAAGATAGCAATATCAAGGCTGTGGTGACATTCTTTAAGAATTCCAACAGCAGTGATACCTTTATTGCTAGCCACCTTCCAAGTCTTCCGATAAGATCGATAGATAGCAGCAATTCTCACTATCACGCAACTTGGCCAGCTGATTTTGACCCAGATGGGAACGAACTAAGCACATTTAAAATTTCGCGTTTAATGAGAACTGATTACAACCAACAGAGATACATGGGTGGGGCTCGAGGGAAAAATATGTTTGTGCCTGAAGAGATTACACTGACGATCGGGCTGAATAAAGGCAGCGATATGATCACTTTAGGGTCGGCAAGTCTCTTTGTTACAGAAGAATGCGAAGATATTCAAGTTAATCTTCCGGTTAGATTGGAAGTAATTCCATTGCAAAATGGAAAAAAATCAAAAGGTACAGTTCACAAACCAGTCAAACCCACAGCATTTCCGAAGCACCCTAAAACCAAGTATTATTTGCAAAACGGTTACTTGAAAATTCTTCTACGCGCTGAACTAGCACAGTCATATGTCACAAGGCATTCTCAAGATGATAATATTATGATGGATTTTCATAGTAGAAGTGCCAGTTACGACGTACGCACAGGCTTTACGGCAACTCCAAACAGAATGGGAAATTCTTCACATTACAATCCTAACTTCACTCCTGGTTCAAGTGTCGGTGCAGTTGATACATACCGATCCCGTGAAAATAATGAAAATAGTCACCATCATGTTGACGATTCATCTTTTGATGGAACTTATGATGATACAACCACGGGTTATACATATGATACGGAAAAATCAGGTTCGAAAGGTATCTTACATAACTTTCTAGAAAGCTTTTCCTCGTTGTGTTCAGCCTACCCAACAACGTCTAGTAGCCACAGGAACAGAAAGGGAATGGGAGACGACGAAAGTTTTGTGACTATTGATGGTTATGAAAACATCCGTTACGGTTCAAACTACGGTCGTAGGTCATACGGTCACAAGAACAGCATCAGATCTGCTGATAAACGAAGATATTCTTGTGATGATTTAAGTTATGGTCCCAACTCCGCACATAGCGTCGCAACTCAGGCTACTCAAAAGATTCAAAATTACAGGCGTGATGATGAGGATCCATTCGAAGACTTAGAGGGTTATCGGCGGGGACGAAGCCATGATCATCATCCGCAATGGTTGTAGTGCATATGTATAAACGTGGGGAATTAATGCATTGAAAATAATTATTAGGGTCATTTGTGATGTTGTCATTTGTCATTGAAATAGCCAAGCAAGTACTATCTTGTATCTTGTCATCATCATAAGTGCCGCCAACCGCCGACCGCCGACAGACAAGAAACAAGAGGACCAACCACTTTAATTAAAACACTTCCATATTCATTCAATCGCGACACACCTGTAGATGTCAAATTCAGACTGTCTCCGAAAACACTATCGAGATAATGCGTCTTTATTTCTATACTTAACCAATGAACTTGCTGATCCGAATCAGGAATCACAAGTTCATAGTCGAAAACGACAGATGTTCAATCCTCTTTCCACCTCCAAATCTCTCGTCTTACGTTCTAGGTACGAGGACGCCTTTAAGGGCCATGCCGACGGCAAGATGATGAAAAGTAGATGCATATTACAGAGAGAAGTTGATAGTTCTCTTGATGCTGTTAACTTGATAAGAAGTGGTGGCAAACCAGTGACAATGGATTTTGAAACCTGTCAGAACGCAATCAAAAGTATTTCAAGCGCGAATGAAAGTTTAGTAGAATGCATTCGAAGCCAAAGTGAAAACAAAATAGGCATATCAGAAAGGATCCAAAATCTATCAAAGTTTCTTTCAAATGGTGTTGTATCGCCTGCTAGTAGTGATTCGCAACAGAATTGCGTTAATGATGACTTTTGTTGTTCTTGTTGTGGATCCCATTTGTTACCCGTTCACCCATCTGATAATATTGGATCAAGGATCAGAATAAAAAGTCTCTCAAGGAGTTTATCCATGAGACGTCGTGCTTCTCGATATTTGGCAAAGCGTCACAATTTCGAAGGTAACATTATTCAAAAGCAACGTGGCGGCGGTAGGACATTCTCTAATGCATCTAACTCACATGGTGCAGCAGTGTCAAATGTAATGGACACGTTAACAGCTTTGAAGAAAAATCATGCTCAACATAGAGTTTATGATGGTTTAGCCAAGAATGTTATAATATATAAGTGCAACTCATGTAGTCATGAAAAGTTGATAAAGGGGGCACCATACTGTGCCAAGGTTCAAGAAGGAAAGGGCAATGCTGAATCCAAAGAAACAGAAAAACATCAACTACCTAATAAAGGAGGTTCATATCAGCTTCCTTTGCAACAAGAGAAGGACTTTCTATCGTTTAGCGCCTCAGTAGAGACTCCAACTCGATGTCTGTTAAGCAAGCCAAAAAAGAAGAAAAAGAAAGTGGAAACGCAAAAGAAATCTGGGCTCCAAAACTTTTTATCATCATTAAATGATTAAGTTACGTTTTAAATGGTAATGTACTCGTTTACCATAGATTCTTCATTAGAAGTGTTAAATATTCACAATCGTGATAATAATTGATACTATTCTATTTAAGTCCTTCCAAGGGAATCTATTTCCCCTCTTGTTTTAAGACTATCGAGGTCTTTAAGCTGCAATAACGAAAGAGGACCACCCGCCCATCCTTTGATAAACCATGTAAAAGCGCTACGATTCTTTTTCGGGGCGACGAAGAATCCGCATGCTACACTGGATCCTAGGCTGGATATGAGAAATACTAAGGCTGGCCCTTGAGCCAAATTTAGTAAGCTATCCGCGTCCGATGACGATATGTTGAGTATATTAAGCATAGCTCTAGTGGAATTTCCAAATGCGAACGCAGTCCACAATGACGTAATGATGCTATAGAGCTGAATTCTTCCCGTTACACTTAAAAGTTCAAACGGGTCGTTCTTGAATTCGCCAGCTCTTGCCTTCCTAGCCCAAGATGCCGCCATTCCAGCTCTTCTTCCTTCTTCATCCAAACGTTCTGGAGTCCAATCAGGTGTCTGCATTGGGCTAGTATTGCGTCGATCTTTAAATGGAACTTCAAAATCTTCCTCCATTAGTTTGGGTCTCAATGATTTTCCCTCCTTCGACTTTCTTTGAGCCTCTTCAAGTTTACGCCCAAACTCATCATCATCTAGAAGTTGATTTACTTTCAGTCCAGTGTATCTAGCTTGATCGTTTTCGCCTTTCCTATCAATTACCAATTTGGGAACCACCTTTGGTTTAATTCTATCTTTGGGCGGCGGGACAGTCATGTTCATAAGTGCATACATCTGCACACGTCCTCCATTATCCATGATAGGTTCCACTAAGTATCCACACCCATACTTCTCCAATTCAGTGTAATCAAAAACGTCTGGGATATCTTCAATCACTCTCTCTTTCACTGGAGCTCCAGAGATGAAATCAAGGACTGCGTTTCCTTTCGTACCACCTACAACTTTACCAACTTCTAGCTTCGCGGATTCATCAGCATTTAATGCTTTTCGTTTCTCAAGATACTTGGTAAGTTCAATTTTAAGTTCATCTGTGCTCATTTTATTAGCTGCAAACAGCTGAGTTGTTTGACTGCTGGTTCTAAGGGGTACTCGTATCGGTGTCACTTGAAACGAACAAGATTCACTGATGGCGCATATCAATATCCCCACTTTTAATTTCATGCTTATGTATTTAAATAGAGCAGCTATAACACAGCGTGCTTTCGGAAAGCTCTCTCTCTCTCTCTAGAGAAATATAGGAAACAGTCGTCCGGAGGAGGCGATAATTGGTGCTGTTCACTGGCGCTGATGCCGCCGGGGAGGCCGGATGCGCATCCGGCCTCGCGACAAATCATGAGCATATCTGAAACCAACATTCTCATAATTCTATTTTTGATGTATCTAGCTTTTAAAATAATCAAAATATTTAGAATCAATTATTTTTAATTTTCTCCATTCTAAACCAATATAATTGAGTTTTGTGAGCAGCAGGCTCATTTTGGACCCGTTCACCCAGCTTAGGGAATCAATCGTAATCATAGAGTAGGAGTATTACCTAAATGCTATGTGTAAGTGGTGAATTGAAGGGTCAAATGGTCTACTGAACTTCGAATCATGGCATCTCCAACTACCACTTGCACCTGGATTTGAAGACTCAAGCGACTTATGAAACAGAAAAGTTTTTCCCTCTAAGTTTCTCTGGTATTTCATCTTTGTTGAGACCTTTCACAGAGAATAATCTGCGTGCTCTTTCTTTTAGATTACCGCCACATTTCAAGCCCATCGAAAAAAGAATAGCTTTCAATTCATCCATGCCTAAAGCTTCTAATTCTTCAACAGAATCAATTGCATTTAAATCCACATCTTTTGGAATAATCATTGTGTCAACCGATTTGGTTGATGAACGTTTGTCTGTTGTCAAATTTACATCGTTCTTTTGATTTTGATTCAGAGATGAGCTATCTTTTACACTACTACCATCGTCCTTATCAAGATCATCTTTTACTTCCTGATCACTTTGATCTTGAACCAAACCATTGACACCTGTCCACTCGTTTGAACCATACGAAAAGGATGGGCCAATATTCACCTTCAGGATCTCATTCTCATTCAAACTAAGCGCAGGATACATCATAAGAGATGACTCTAAAGTGAATGCGACCCCCATATCTTTCCCATTCCATGTATATGCCAATGCCTTTGATTCAAGATCATAAATACATCCAATAACATCCCCCTTTTTCCAACTCATTCCGCCATTTGGTTGTTCATATATTTCATCCCGACCACAGTGAAATTTGGCACCACGCAATCCATCCATGGAATATGAAAAAGCATCGTCACCAACACCATCACCGTTATCACTATTTGGAAAGAAACCATCTTTTCCTTCTAATTGCCTTGAAGAAAAGTCTAGATTTGATGCCATGCGAGCCCAACCAATCTGAGCAATACCTGCAGTTTCAATGGTTATCTCATAATAGATTGTTTTGCAACTTTCGGAGAAATACTTTTTTTTATTAAGCAACACGATTGCTGTTGCAAATTCAGACTTCGATTGGACCTTGAAGCATCCGCCTTGATTTTGGTCCTCTTCGATAATGATGTCTCCAGATAGAGTGCAAATATAAGATGAAGACATGAATTTAGCATCGAGTTCATCGTCAATTTGATCATCGACTTGGGTCATATCAACATGATTATATTCCATCGTGCGTTTCCTTTTTCTTAGACCTTCTTGAATAGAAATAGACAACGCCTCATCTTCTTTCTGTTGCCGTTCTCGGCCCATTGAACTGTACTCTAGCACACTCTTTTCGAAAGCCCTTTTCTTCTCTTGTTGGATTTGCTTCTCTTCCTTCGCCTCTCTCGCCCATCTATAAATCTCTCTTTTCATGGACATTTCCATCTTTTTCTTCATTTTGTTGGTCATTTCTCCCGCCCCCCAGTTAGGTGTCATCAAATGCCAATTCCTAATCCCACTATCTGTCTTCAGCGCTTCAATTTCAGCCTCGACGTCAATTTCCGACCCGGATTTCATACGCCGTGCCATGTTTTCACGCCATTTTCTCAATTTGATTTCGTCATTTACATGTCTTAGTCTACGCCCATTGAGATCTCTACATGCGCCAAAATCTGTCGTTTGACGTGCACCTGCTTGTTTACTTTGACCCTTCAAAAGAGTACCAAATCCTCCCTTTCCTCCCAGAATAGGAAGAAACGTATATGCTGATCGAAATAATACTTTCTCATAAGTGGATCCTAATGATTTCAGCGGATGAAGTCGTAACATATGCTGAGGCACACGACTTAAGTCGGACAGTCGCTGGAGGATGAGATTGTCCGAGACAAAGATCGGCTGATCAAAGTTTAGCACAAATGTTCTAACTTGATCCAGCTTCACAAGTACTTGGATTTGTTCAGAATAATTCATTTCCAAGGCAGTTATGAAATGGAAAGGGGATGTATTGGAAGGATGTAATTTGATCAGGTTTCTCTTTCCTGAGTACTCGTTACTCGTGTAAGAGTACGGTGATTGTGCCGTTTCAGAATATAACCCCCAAACGTGCAACTTAGTTCTTTTGTTTCTAAGTTGCACAAAATAGAACCACCTCCTACGAAAAGATGTACATACTCCTGGAAATATTGTATTACTTAGATTGCTACTCTTCTTCAAATTATATTAAATGCGCTTCATGTAGTACATATTACATTTTGCCCCTAATCAATAACCAGCTTCTTATTTTGGTACAACGGTACTCTCTTTTTATATGTTTCAAAAATTCGTTCCACTTCCTTCACATATATAGCATGGTACTTATCCACATCTTCACTAGTAGGTTCAGCAATATGAGGGATTGATATAGGTTTTCCAGACACATATAGAATTTTATCATCGCGTGGAATGGGAAGATACCATTTCCCCCAAAAGAGTGTTGTCGATAACTTCAATTTACGCGATATATCTGCTAAGATACCATGGGTAAGAACAGATAAAACAGACGTGTTCCCAAACATGTAAATTGGAATAATATCTACTCCACTACGTAGTGCTAATTTGATGAAACCTTTCCGTTTCGACAGGTACAGTTTTTCAATATCTCTAGAACAGTAGAACAATTCAGCCATTCCACCAACATAGAGCACGATGGATCCTTCTTCACCATCTTTATGCAATATTCTCTTTAGGTTGGATGCACTGGCATCTGTCAAGTTGAATATCCCCATAACATGCTTGAGAATGGGTATTTTCAACACCACTGAAGCCACAGCAGTTTTCACCTTGCTGTACTTTCGATCAAATGCTATAGCAGAACATATACCTCCATAAGATATAACTCCATGAGGTTGAATTGCAATTATGTAATTTTTCCCCTTGGCAAGATCCTTCTCAATGCTCTCCCCATCTTCTTCAATGGCATTAAATTGGAAATAATCACACATGGGTGCTAGGTAGGATACAATCTTTGGAGATGCCATGCTAGGCACAAGAATAGAAATGATCATGGGCATCGCATATAAAAGCGATAAGTCAGGTGATGGATAT
>Ga0213868_10001441_pt1 | contig 22986 bp, 17 predicted proteins | sample PICome_9_FD_160087 | JGI IMG/M metagenome (GOLD analysis project Ga0213868, IMG submission 160087) | Coastal seawater microbial communities near Pivers Island, North Carolina, United States - PICO127 | ecosystem: Environmental > Aquatic > Marine > Coastal | place: USA: North Carolina... | reverse complement strand
CTACTCCTATTTCATGTAAGGTGTCCTTGATTACTTGTTCAGATGAAAGTGTCGGATATTTGTGAATCAAAGAATGTCGTGTTGGGTTTCTCATTTGCACATATAAGGAGAGTCAAAGACGAATGTCAGATGTCAGATGTCAGCACACTTTCTTTACGTTCAGTTGTGGTCTGAGAACAATGAGGCCAGGATAGCTCTGACGAAAAGCACCACCACTCATTTTTCCAACAAGTATTTCATGTTCCATCTCCACAAACATTAAACAAAAATATATGTTCAACATTTCCTCTTTGAATCTATTTTATTCGAAAATATAACACCATATACATTACAATTAGAATGTTTGTGATCAGTACTTGTGCAGACACGATACGAATCATGCCACACATGTTTCATCAATCTACACAATCTTGCGTTCATCATGAAATTGACAAAAAGTATCCTAACCGTGTCATTATGGACGTTGGTCTCGTTATATGCCGATATGGTGCAGTAACACAAATAGGAGACGGAGTTTGTGTGCCTGGAGATGGAGCAGCACACCATGAAGTCATTTTTAGATTGATTGTTTTTCGGCCATTTGTAGAAGAGGTATTAGTGGGACATATCACCAGTTGCAACGAGGAGGGAATTATGGTGCAACTCGGAGGCTTTTTTTACGATATATTCATCCCTGCCTATTGGATGTTAAGACCGACGGAATTTGATCGGTCCAAGGGACTATGGGTGTGGATGCCACAATATGAACCAGATGAGCCACCAGAACGATATGAAATGGACATTGGGGCGGAAATTAGATTTAAGGTCAAGGGAATTAACTTTACACAAATTACAAACACTGCCAAAGGTGTTCAAGCAACCATGTCTTCGACTACATCCAGACATTTGCCTACGGGTGCTACAACAGATCATCATAGACCTCCTACAGATTATGGTGGTGGGAGTGGTAGTACTGCTGGTCTTGGGAATCACAATGCATCTTCATCATCAGTAGACTTGACTGGAAGCAAAAATGAAAATGACTATAGACCCGTTCGAAAACGAAGTTCATCTTTTGATACAACTGAGATATCACATCCTGCATGTATGACCATTACCGGTAGTATCTGTGAAGATGGTCTTGGTCTTGTCAGTTGGTGGGCCAATGGTGATGAACAGGAAGAAAATGATGATGATGATGATGATGATGATGAAGTATTAGACGACGAAGAAGACATGAATCATGTCGAAGTATTAGAAGAAGTATTAGAAGAATGAATGTGAATTCAAAATTGATCTGTCATACCCATCTCTATGAGGATAACAACTCTGGGACTAACCCTAACCCTAACGCACCAAAAGCTCGACCCGTTATAATTTATAATCCGTATTTGGATTTTGGATCTACCACTACCAAACCTTTATTTATCAAGATTTGAATCCACTTCTACTTCCTCTCCTTCTGTCTGATATCCAGTAACTATTATCTTAAGTGTTAGAATGACTGGTTCAAATTCGGATTTAACCGATCTTATTCGATTGAAGAAATCGTTGTCTTCCATGAAGCAACTGAACGAAGGTTCGCAAAGCCTGATAAATCCTACATCGTTTGTATCTCAGATGATTTCGTATCGAATTGAACAAGAAATTCAACGTCTCCACTGTCAAAATGAAAATAAGAAACTTAAATGGAAGTATTGTTTCAAGAGACAGAACAAATCAACAAGGATTCGCATATCCATATGTTTTATAGTCAAATACGTGTTACTCTTCGTGTTGGCTTTCCTAGTCCTTCTGACCAACTTACTTTCCATCTATTATAGATATTACATTTCGCCCACCATTCAAGCAGCACGTTGGGATGGGCCTAACGGGGAAATAGATAGATTAAGAGATGAATTTACATATTATAACCGTATCTGTGATGAGTTCGACGTGACTCAGGATAACTTAGATGGACTCATCTTTGATGAAAACAAAACGTCTTCTAAGCATGCAATTAATACCATCATGACCCATGGCATGGGGATATTCCCTTCGCTTATCTCGTTGGAAACAGCATCCATTCTTAGGTCTTATATTCTTAAGAGAAACATGGAACTTACCACCGATGAATACATACCATTAGATGCGCCAACGAATAGGTGGTCGTTTGGAATACATGCCAACGAACATGCCTCTGTCGCAGATGCACTTATGCAATTATCTCATGACAAGCTCTTGGCAAATACTCTTGAAGGTTTACTTGGAAAAGATCCAGCAGTTGTGGAAATCACTGCCATTTCCGTAGCACCAGGAGCAGACGCACAAGGGTGGCATCCAGATGTGAAACCTCTTGGATCATCGGTTAAATATGCACAAACATTTACGCATTCGTATAGTCTTTTTATACCTCTTCAAGATGTTACAAAAAGAATGGGTGCGACGGAGGTGTGTCCAGGGACACACTATTGCGCATCGGAAGAACTATATGATGCGTGTGTCTCTCGAGGGTTCCAAGCTGCTCAAGGAGATACTCCGCAAACGTCATGGAAGACTGGAAATGGATTGGTCATGAATCAAAAAATGTGGCATAGAGGAGCAGCTTATTTAGGAAGAGAGGGTGAAATAAGAGTCGTTTTCATTGTGACGTTTACAAGTAGACCTAACTTTGGGAAAGACCATCGCCAATTAAGTCACGGTACCTACTTTCATATTCATCCACACATGTACGGTCACACATTCAAAGATTTGAAAAGAGCCAATGTAACAATGACAACTCCATTTACTATTTTGAGAAGCTTGGGTGTATGGAAACCATGGAATGCAAATTGGGGCTATGTCTGGTCACTTGTAACCTCGTTGAGAATTGCTACACAACAGAATGGTTACCAGTTTGAGGATCTGGAAATGTTTCTAACGCATTATACAATAGCTAAACGAATTCCTTCTTTTTTGCATGGTAGAGCTCTTGACGATGGATACGGTGGCTGGTCTGCCTATTTGAGCGAAACAATTGAAAATTTCAAGATGGCATCATTCGTTGTATATGTGTTTTGTTTCCTAATCTTTCTCATGGTAGCTTCTCTACAAGATCGGTTCGAAAGTCGTTCCTCTAACCACATGTACTTGTTGATACAACGAACGTGCATCATTAATCTAATCGTGTTATGGATTGGATATCAAATTTCGAATCAATTTCAAAGCACACAGTTTGCGAAGGCAGTACAGCAACATTCAATTTATGCCAAACCTTTCGTCAACAATCATGAGAACAGCAAGCCATTATTACGGCTACCATCTGGTCTATCTACAGTCCCCGAACGATCTGATATTCTTTTCGGCCTTCGTCATGCTTCGAATTATATTGGATTTTATCTCAACTTTTTGGACTATCATCCTGGAAATATGGAATGGAGAGTACTGATTGATGATTTCAGTGATTTATTCAGTGCCTTTCATAAGGAAGATGAAAAGAGACAAGAAATAGTGGATCTGGTTGTTGCTTACGCTGATACTATTGGTAGAATGCTGAATCAGGCAGAGGATGGTCGTTGGATTGTCATGGATGACAATGATAAAAAGACGCAAGCAAACAACGCGTTGAACATCGGACGAAATCATGTATTAAAACAACTTGATAAGCAGTTCAATGTTCTTTTGGCTGACTTGAATTTTGGCGTCTTTTATAGACACAAACACAGTATGCAGACGCAAGGTATTCAATTCATTTATTCGTTGCAGCGGTTAGTATTTGGTACCGTACAGACCGGTCGGAAATTCAATCTCGATGTTAAAGATTCTTCGTTGTTGCCAGCAAATCTGTTCCATATACCAAAGCTGTCCACTTGGGATACGTATCAGTGGAATCACGTGCATGCAAGGGGTCTCATCAAGTCAAAGACAGATCCTACTGTGGATTTCCAAGTAGGTGACTTAGTAATGTCTAATTTTCGAGGTTCCGGATTTTATCTGCCTGGAAGGGTAACAGAAGTCGAATATGGCAAATACGGAACAATTGAATATCTAACTGATAATGGTCAGTTTATTCCAGGCGAAGGTGAGCAGTCTTCCATTATTCTTGCAGATCTCAGGCCATATCGCGGTAGAAAAGAGGGTGATAGGATCGCAGTTATTGATGCCGAATGTGAACTTTGTCCACTCAGATTTTTACCTGCTACAATAATCAATATCCATCCTGATGGCACATGCGATGTAAAGTATACTTCTAAAGGGCATGTGGATTTGAATGTTGACATTCAATTTGTTGCTTTGGACATAACAGAATGATAAGGTGTCAATCATTCGTAAGATTTTCGTTTGTACAAAATGTGAGAGATGCATGAAGGGGCTGGATACGATGACGTTTCTAACTATAGCCCAAATTTGAATTCATGTCTTTTTTTTCGAAAAAAAATACAACGACGAACGACGACAAAAGACTACGCCATCACATACGAGATACACCTTTCTATCTCCATTTTTAAACACACACAGTAAACTTTGTTACTTTTCTAAGAACAAAGTATTTTACCATTCAATGGGTAACGATGCCTCATCACCTCGCATGGCCTTTTCAGCCGTAGCTGAAATGGTTCAAATATCTCGACCAGAATTCTTTAAATTGAGAAATAAATGTCTTGATCTTACGAAAAGCATATCTCCTCAAAACTCCAAGACAAATAATATAATGATATCTCGATCTGATTTTCTTAGAGCCATGAAGGAAATGCAAGTGCATAGTACAGACATTGACATCTTCACAAACTTGTTTGAGATGTGGGACAAACGTGGTTCAAATGGCCTAGATTTACTATTATTCTTAACCTGCATCGCGCCACTTGCTAGTACTCTTGATGTTATGACGAAACTACAGTTCTCATTTGAAGTATTTGATGTTCATAGGACTGGCCAATTGATGTACGATGATGCGATTGACATTTTAGAGGGGATAAACGCTACTGCTTCATACTTTGGTGATCCTGTAGTTGAACCACAAATGATTCATATGCTTGTCGATGATATCTATCAAGATCAAAATGAAATGTATTACATGCAAATACTAGATTTAGTTTGTGAGCATGAGGTTGTGCTGCAATTTGCCAGCGCTTCCGGGACTATGAGATATGGTGGTGTTCCAAGACAACCTTAATGCTATTTGTGCTTATCTCAGTGAATGCACTGGTAGGCATTTGCTTTTGATCACTTTAACAATCCAAAATACAATATGTTGACCAAATTTCCTTCTAGAGAGAAAACTTGTTGGCTGAATGCGTGCCGTGTTTGGTATGTTCTTCGTCATCTTGAGGATAAGATGTCATGTGAAAGGCTAATTTAGTGTATGAAAAAGAACCTTTTGAGTGTTACTGTTCTCATTTTTTCTCTCATTTGCATGAATTACAACAGCGTAAGACAATGTAACTCTCTCTAGAGAGAGATACTTAATTGCGAACAATGAAATACATTTATATTTACGTAATCGCCGTTTTCCTTTGGGTATCATTACCTATATTTATCTATATATTGTCTTGTTGCAAAAGGAATCAACAGCAGGCAAATAATGAAAGTAGCAATGCAGAGGCTTCGGAGAAGAACGATACCATTATAGACAGATTAGAAGCGATTGAATGTGCAACGATAATAAAGGTAAGGGCGTATACAACTTTGTTAGAGATGAATCCAGTCCATGAAAGACATCATACATTGATCCTTACTTCTTATGTACAAAATTAAAGACGATAAAAAAATCATCGCGCCGCCTGTCACAACAGAATCACGTGTTCGATAGAGATATTGAATCCGCACTCTCGGAAGATCATCATAATATTAATAGTGCAAAAAGCAAACCTACCAAAGGAAAGAATCCAATCGTCAAACATCAGGACTCGGGGATTTCCATAAAGACATGTGACAGTGGGAATGCCTTTCATTGTCAAATTTGTTTGGATGATTTTGCCGTTGGAGATGAAGTACGTGCAAGTAGAAACAGTCAATGCAGACATCTTTTTCATAGTGATTGTATCGTTTTATGGTTAGCAAATCAAGACCTCTGCCCCGTCTGTAGACAAGACTTTTTATCATGTTGTCAATCTGAAATCGAAACTAAATCTTGAATCAATCGAGAATGCATTTATCCAATACCTCATAACTACATATCTTTCTTGGTGGTGCTTGAATAAGGTAGATAAGGAGAGGGAGGAGACACTCGAATCGGTAATAATGCCATAAATATTGCATTTTCACCAAATACTTGTACAAAGTTCTTTCGAATCCCTTGATCAAAACAATTCTGTACATCATTTTTGCCAGTTGTAGTACAACCGTTGGTATTCACACTGAAGTTAGTTTTTAAGCTAAGCATTTGTTTTCTTTCAACTGTAGTCACACCGATAGATATATAATATAGATGGGAACACAGAAGAATTGTGAGAAACAATCCTGCAAATATTAATACAAAAACAACCACTTTTAGTAAATCGTTTTGCTCCATGGACACAATGGATTGTCTGAAATGATTCCAATTGTATAAAACCTCTTTGGAAGGAGATTGTTTCATGGCAGTACGGAATGGTACAGCACACAAGATCAAACCATACCAACAGCCAATATCAAGGTAGATGATAGTTAGTATAAATGTTCGATAATTATTAAACCCAATGAAATTGTTAACCCGATAGCAATGATGGTCCATCTAATCATCGATATGTCATTAAAAAAATTAGACAATTGGAACTAAGAAAGTATTGATGATGCACTACTAAGTAAGTAGAATCCTGCGCTCTTACCTGCAGTATACATCGATTGCATTTGGAACAGTGGTGACATCTTGGTGGTCTTTGTATCTCGCACTTAATACAAAAAGAGCCATATGGTGATGGTAGTAATAACATAGGCTGCTTAGTCATTTTTCCATCAATGGTATGATTTGAACTATTGTCATTGGATATCACTTCATGTGGTTGTTGAGACCATTGTTCCAGACAAGCTTCATGATGAAAGCTAGTAGGATTCAGGTAGCACATCCCCCCTTGTCCTTGCGTTGCCCTCCATGACTGTCTTGGATAGGGAAAGTTGCAAGTTCCAGGGGATGAGAATACGGTACATAAAAAATTAAAGATGATCATAACGCCAATGTACAGTGGGACGATCTTAAGGAGAGTGTTACAGAAGACGCAGAAGCATGTGATGTTTTTACTACAAGCGGGAAAATTATAAAGCATGATCAAAGAATGCAGTGAGGAGTAATACGCCCATAGAACTAATAATACTGTCCCAATTGCAACCAGTGGGAGAAATTGTACAATGTGCCCTTTGAAAAAGTACAATGGAGTTCGTCGAAGCAAGGCAAAGACCAGTCGACTGATCCACCGAAAAGGATCAAAGTCACTGTGAATATCAAACAAATTGTCTTTAAGTTCTCTCCAAGTCCTTTCAAACTCATCGTCTGCTTGTTCATCGGAAGACATCATTGTATATCTGTCATTCGTTTGTAGAATACTTGTAGTTGATTGCCCCCAAACCCCAAACCCCAAACCCCAAACGAAACTCAGTACAGTACTACCTTTATCGGATGTTTCTGCTTTTATAAAATTTAAAAAATTGAAAATCAATCGATTATGTCTCATTATTCATTCCATTATTGTGAGAGGATACGAGAGAATTCGATATCTAAACACATGTACAGTATTGAAATGAATCTAACTTTAATTTCTTTTATAAAGCAGTCATATCTTTGAAAACATAGGAAACGGTATGTGATCACTTTAAGAAAAACAACCCTTCATCCGTCTCAACAATGCCAAGCAATTGAGCAGATTTGATCCAATACGACTTGGCCTCATAATTACCTTTCCTTACACTGCTGGCTTTGATGGTGTCATACTTCATACGCATACTTTCAGAAAAATGAGGACAATCAGGAAAATGATCGCGAATCATCATCGTTACACTTTGATAAATTCGATCAAAGGAAGAAGGGTAACATGCCGATCTTAAGGTGCGCTCATTGTAAGCTTTTCCGGCGCACAACGCACATCGAATTCCAACTTGATGCAACCGAATTTGTTTCGATTTTCTCCTTTGGAATACTTCATCCTCGCTTGCAGTGAATACTTCGCAGCATTCTGAACGAAGAAACTGAAGAAATTTGGATAAGTGTTGACTGTCTTCTTCAGCACCAAGATTCATGGGATCTTTGTAGCAAGGGGGAGTGTTCAACTCTTTGAGTGACACTAGGTGTGTACGAGTCGAGGTTCGTGAAGATGTACTAGTAGTAAGACTTTTGTTAGTCCATGACTTGGGGCTCACTTGATGACCCACACTATCAGGCATCCTTACAGGGTAAGAGATGAGAGATGATGTGGCTAAGGACGAATTTTCAGTTGATTTGATGCTTGTTTCCTCTTTTCCAGTTTTAGGTACATAATATCGGTATAAACCAGACAATTGACCAGATCTACGTATTCCTTCAAAACATGCTTCAAAACAATCTGCTCCGTCGGATGCGTTATCTTGATCGATGGTTGACATCGTTTGATCCATTGTTAGAAGGGAAAGAGAACCTCTCGTATCTTGTTCCTGTTTATTAATATCATTGGTACACTGTAGTAATGGCTGTTGCTGTTGTTGAACTAGTGACAAATGCGAATTTTGCGATTGTAGTGGATGACGAGTTCGTTGTATAGTGTTAGACAAGGAATCGGGAAGCTCTGATGTTGGATAGATGTAATCTAACCCTTGATGATAATTTGGAAAAGAATCTGGCGGTTGAATGATGAAACCAATGTGGTTACGATGGATGCTACTCATGTGGTTCTGTTCTGTAGTGGCATATCCAAGACCTAGAGGAGTATTCATGAATCGTCGTGCTCTCGATGGATCATTGTTTCCCATGGCAAGTGGGCCTGATATTCCAGCATTCGTAAGCAATGAATAATCTTGTTGCAGATTGGAATAACGTTGAAGAAGTGGAGCAGCAGTATTATTATTGGGAAGCTGTAGTTGATGTGACATCAAAGACTGGTAGTTGAAATTGGGTTGTAAATATCTATTCAAATACGAAAAATCGAGATTTCTGGGTGCTGCAACTGAATTATGATTCGTCTGAGCTCGCATCGTCGGAGGAAGGGCATAATCAGAAAATGGGTGAAAGTTCGTGTGGTGCGCAAGAGAGTCATTGTCGTTGTGGATATGACTACTGTTCGTAGTGCCATTACGGTGGTTAAAGTACTCATGTTCCGATAGGTCAACGTTTTCTTGTGTTTCATTGGTGACATGTGCCATTCGACTCTGCAATCGATGATAGGCCGCCATACGTTCTCTCATGGAGGCCTCGTGTCCATTCAGTATACCATGTGACCTTTCTTTCTCTTCGTAGATGGAGGAAGTGGGAGTGGCAGTAGAAATAGCAGTCCTCTTTGTATTATGCTCAAGGTTCAAGTGTTCGTGATGTGGATACTTCTTTGGTCCTGTAGACGGTAGCGACGGTGTGTTAATCATAGATTCATCCACCGTAGCTAGTTGTTTCATATGATTCAGTATAGACGATGCGGTGACCAACGAAGAATTGTCATCGGATAGACGGTGTGGCAATTCGTGCGTCATATGGTGGTTGATGGAATGGTTGGTAGCTGCACTAGCATTAGCATTAGCAGTGGCACTAGCAGGAGTAGTAGCAGTAGTATTCTTCTGAGACGGTCCTGGTGCTAAAAGTGATTTCTCTAGCAACGGAAGATTCGCATGTTGCGGGAAAAAGAGATTCGGCGGATGTTCGGGAGGTCTGTGTCTGTGGGAGTCGGAACTGGGTGCTTCTTCCCTAGGACGATGCGAGATGGTAGATATACTACCGTTATTCTTGGCTGTTGAGGTCTTATAGCCTGTATCCGATGCCCTCCGAGCTAGTCCGACGAGAGCAGCTTCTTCTGACTTTTCTCTTACGGCCTCTACTTCTTGCCCCAATGTTTCTCGTCTTACTGCTAACATAGGTTGTAACATGTCTTCACCAGAATTACCGTCTGTTGTCTTGGAACTAGTTTCTCTACTTGACTTAGGACTTAAGTCTTCCACCAACGCATCGCAATCACTTGAAGATAGTTTAAGAGTGAATGCGGTGGGCATGTTGCATAGATTGATTCTCAACTGTTATAACTGATACAGAATGGTCTGAGGGGAATATGGTATACACACTAAAGGTAAAGTAGCTACTTAGCTACGTTTTATTTAGTTTTAGGAAGAAATGGCCTCAAGCATGTCTTCAAAAATGTGTTCTTGTATGAGAATACAATTTGACTGTGAGCTGGGAAGGGGCATCACCACGTACTGAACTTCCTTGAAGATGAGGCTAAATTAGCTAAATGCATGCTGACGCCTCGTAAGTTATCGGAATAATAAATGGTCCGGAAAAATTACTGGGGTTAAAGTAAAAAATAAGATTAAAAAAACACTTTATTGTCACTTTTTACAAACCCCAAGAATTATGATCAGTAAAATGTTCAATGGATGGGCGGTGCATCAGACATGAAGAATAACCCATACTCAGTCTCCACAATACCAATCATCTTCGCTGCAATAACCCAATAAGATCTAGATTCAATGTTTCCTTTGCGTTGACTGTTTGCCTTAATATGATGATACCTCTCACGCACATGTTTTGGAAGACACGAACAAATTGAAAAATGATCACGAACCATCATGGTCATACTTTGATAGATGCGAGAAAGAGAGGATGGATAACACGATGATCGCAACGCACGTCTTGTATATGGTGCATTTGCGCAAAACGTGCATCGAATGCCTACTTGATGCAAACGAATCGTTTTCGTCTTTTTCCTTTGTTCAACTTCATCTGCACCGGCCGTAAATACCTCACAGCACTCTGCACGGAGAAACTGGAAAAAGTCAGAGAGATGAAGATCATCTGTTGCAATGCCCAATGGAAATGGTGCACGATAGACGGGGGCCGAATTGGAACCAACGGCACGAGAGGATTCGTCCAAACAAGAAATGTCCATCGACTTCTCTGGTTCTTTGGTGAAAAGATGCTTGAGCATTTCATCATTGCAGTCTGATATCGTTCTTGTGGACAGATGTGAACGAATGGACGATGACATGACCGACGAAGCATCAGTAACGACAAATGGTTGAACGCGATCCGAAAGAGGTTTCTCGGTCAAGTGAGATTGGGAGGATATGTCTCTATCCAAATGTGATCGTTTGGGAATGTTGTTGTTGTTGCTGTTGCTGTTGTTGCTGCTGTTGTTGCTGCTGTTTCGACAATGGTTATGGTTAGGTGCAGAGGAATCTGGCATCCTCATGGGGTAAGACATGGCAGACGATGTTGCAACCGACGAAGTATCATCTGATATGAAGTTATCATCCATTCGATTCGTACATTCTAGAGGAGGACACGCATCGTCGACAAAGCATTGCCCTGCTCGGCGTATTCCTTCAAAACGATTGACTCCATTTTCCGGACCCATTTGAAACTGTTGTAGACCATTGCTGGGTTTGTGTGGAGAATTCGATGTGGGCATGGACGTGTTCTGATTTGATGCATGAGGCATGCGTGGGTTGTCTCTAGGATTGTCATGATACTGATGATAATAATGTTGTTGTAGCATCCTCTGATAACTCATTGGATAAGATCGATTTCTCCACATGTCCTGTACCATTTTGTTCAGAACCAATTCCTCCATTTCCAGTTCATATTTGAGTCTGATGTAATCGGCATACGAGAGAGTCGTGTTGTGCGAAGAATGAAAGGGTACATTCCTTCTATTCGATGCAAGGTCCTCGTTCTTTTTAAAATAAACTGGATGATCCTGCTGATACACCACTGTGTGAGAGTCCCTCTTGAAAGGTTGTGATTCCATTGGTGTGTGATGGTGGTCCTCATATCGTCGCGAATGAGAAGAATGAAACGGAGCAGGATGAATAACGTTCTGGTACGTTTGAGTCTCTGGAACCAGATGACTCACCATGATTCGCTTCGAAGGGCGGCGTTCTTCTCCTTCGTACTGGCGAAGATTGTGATTCCTTGGTGCTGCTTCCGTCACTGATTCTGTTGCCGTTGGCCTTGCCGATGATTTAGGATTCTGAATGAGATCTAGTAGAGTCGAGGCAGCAATGAGGCGATCGTCTGCACGAGGATGTCGATGCTGATCATACTGATCATCAGTAGGATGACGATGACAATTATGATGATGATGATCAACATAGTCTTCCTGTTCCGTTGCTGGTTCCATGTTCTTATTGTCACAATCGAGATTCTCTGGTTTCTGATTCTTGTGTTTACCCATCCAACATGGCGTCTTTTCTGTGCAAGAGGGGTCTGGTACAGCGAGTTGTCCTACTGCTAGCAATCCTGTACCTGCTCGTGGTGCTTCTGCTTCGTGGTGGTGTTGGTCGTCTTGTTGCCCTTTTCCTTCTTTACCATCATCTTGTTGTTTTTGTTGTTCCTGGGATGATCTCACCAATATTTTTTTAATATGATGAATCGGCATACTGTGATGATTAATGTATGGAAGTTAGTTGGGTGGTGCGTTCGGAGAACAGACGTTAGATGTTTTCTACGTGTAAAATTTTATCATGTTTGTGTTTCTCGTGTTACACAAGACGGGGAGTAGGGGCTGAATTAGTATGTGGCGTTTCAAGTCAGCCCAAATCGTTTTTGGTGCACCAGACCATAAGCCCCTCTGGAACTTCAATCTCGTACGTCGAAACCAGATGGGAAAGAGAAGAGAGAACATGTCCAAACATGGTCCATATCCCACATACCAAAACGTAACGAAGACATCAAGACTTGTCAAAGAGAAAACAAAATGCCTCGCACGTCCATACCGATTTATATTGACAACTTTGTCGATGAAAATCAAACTGTTCTTTGAACAATGCCTATCTCTCTCTAGTATTTATACTACTTAGATATATATATATATATTTCTAATCTCCTTTGGTAGAAAACAACTTCACCAATTCCATCAATGTTGGTCCAATAGGTGCATCAACCTTTGTGACATGTATTCCAGAGGATTCAGCACGTGTTATCCCCATATTTAAAATAGCGATAGGTTTGTCACCATGGTGTGATGCATGCGTCACAAATCGATAGGCAGAATGAACAGTAAGACTACTTCCTATAACAAGTAATCCATCACATGCATTCACCGCAGCATAACATTCATCCACTCGATGACGAGGAACAGAGTCTCCAAAGAATACTACATCTGGCTTTAAGATTCCATGAGTACACTTGCTACAATTGGGTACTTGAAAGTCATTTAATGATTCTGCGGACCACAAAAGTTCGGCATCTCCATCCGGTCTCAAGTCTGCTTTTGTACTACTACTACTACTATTATTATTATTACTAGTGTTGGTCCTTGTGGTGGCATTCATGAAATTCATTTTTTCCAAACCAATTCCATTGAGTTCCTCGAGTCTTTGATGATACTCATGTCGACAATGTTCTGATGCACAAGATTGACATTTTAAAATATCATTTCGTCCATGTAAATGTAAAATGTATTTGCTTCCTGCTTGGGAGTGTAATCTATCTACATTCTGAGTTATAATACTTACTCTTCTTGAACCACCACCATTTGTGAAGGCGTAATCGAGATTAGCTTCCTTTTCATGAGTATGTAGTACTTGTACATAATTGTGATTGGTTGATGCAATATCATCATTCTTGTCATATGTCATGCAATCATCAAAGGACACACCAATCTTACCAAGCCGTTCCAATGTAGATAACGCGACGTGTCCATCATTTGGTACGGCATTGGCAAATTCCTTCCAACCAATCAAAGATCTTGCCCAATAGCGCTTTCTGGTTTGTTCCTTATGGATAAACTCATGATGGAGCGTGGGAACATGATTTTTGTAATACGAGCCATTATTACCACGATAATCGGGTATTCCAGAATCCGTGCTGATTCCTGCACCTGTTATACAAAGAACGTTTTGTTTGCCGTGGAACCAATCATATAATATCTGTGCTTGGCTTTGTACATCGCCTTGAAATAATGAAGGATTTGGTGGCCTTTCCCCTATTTCATGGATGAATTTCCTGCTAGATACGGACAATTTTGATATTTTGAAAACATGTTTTGTTTGGAACACAAGCAACGTAGATATTGAAAACATGATTGGATTCATTTCATTTCATTTCATATCAATTGTAAGTTACTTACTTAGTATTGGTTGTGAGTTGTGATTGGATAGATAAATCTTCTTACTTCTTACTTAGTACTTAGGTTAGGGTTAGGTTGATATCTCGCAAGATCCGTAAGATGTGTGATGTGTCTTCTGTAATGAGGTTTTGAAAACGCAACAAATAAAGTAAAGGATCAGGTATTGTCAATTGTATTGATTGATTCATTACTGCACCCTGCTCTAGAGAGGGCAATGTCCCTAAAATATATCCTATTTTGTAGTGAATAACAATAACACCATTCATTTGTTGAGATTTGATCCAGAATTGAAAAAAAAAACGTATTGACGTATGAATTGACTTCCAGCATCATAGAACTTCTGTAAGCAAGTTTGGTTTTGCAATGACAATGATGGTTTCAGTCATGAGCAACGTCCAAATATCACTGCATTTATATTTTAAGAATACTTAGTTTAGCTCGTGTTCTCGTAGTAGTGTTTGGCTTATGTTTTGCGTTGTGTTTTAGAAGTTTTAAAAAAACTGGCCTATCCTGCTCGTTTTTGAAAGATATCGTAGAGTTTGTAGAGTTCTCATTTAGGTAGCTCTCTCTAAGCTAGAGATTCGCGCATCGACCATAAATAAGAGTGTTATTCTTTCTTTGAAACATGTTTTCCATGAAACAAAAGGGGACATCGGTTGCCGATGTTCCTGTACTGTATGTTCTGATTGAAATCGTGTCTGTTTCTATTCCTCATTCAATTCCTTCCGATGCTGGTGCTAACAATAAGGGCAATCTCAGCAACAAACCTAATCTATTTGTCGCCATTTCCTCTGAACAAGACAGGCTACATCAAACTTCCGTCATTAAGAAGAACAATGAGCCTATATATACATGCAAAACAGGATCTTTGTTTCTTTTGCCCTTTTATGATTCTGATTTTCAATGTGTGAACCAAACCAATGGCAACTACGTCCCATCCCCCTTGACAGCAGAACAAGAAATTACATTTGAAATCTTTAGCAAGGATTATATTAAACTCAAGGAGACCTTATTATCAAAAGTTCAAATAGACAAATTGACCTTGCTACATGGAGATGAATCGCGGCAAGAAGTTGATTTAGCTGTAACAACTGACGTCAAGGTTTACAGAATGAAACGAAGTTTTACATTTTCGAAGCACATCACTCAACATTCGATCGGTACATTAGCACTTAGATATCGTATTGCCAAAGAATATGAAATTGACTTAATGAAGGAAATGATCGATTTAGGAAAAATTCATATGGGAGTACCAGACAGCGTTATGAAAACCATTGTGCGGAAACCCCAAATGTTTCTCGGGAGAGCATCGAGAAAGATATCTTTGAATCTGTTGCCATCCTTTTCCGTCACTGAAAGTTCAGATTCTGTTTTAAGCATGTCTTTCGACCAAAGAAGAAATAATACTATCATCTTAGATAGGTTGAAAAGGAAGCAACGAAAGGTTCAAGGACGAATGGAATATCTAGTGAAACCATATCCTGACCCGAAGAATACTAACAGAACCACTTGGATGACAAAGGATGAGTTAGACCAGCGGTCTTTGGATCCATCCACCAATTGGATTGAAGCTATTGGCGACGAACAGGATTTAGGAGAATTGTACTTTGAAGTTATACGAGTATCAGACATGCCAAATTTAGATTCTGGTCAATTGGGAGACATGACCGATTGCTTCATTTGTTCCGTCTTTGAAGATAACATAGTTCGCACCGATGTCATATACGATGAGCTGTCTCCAAGATTTATGCCTTGGACTCAAAGGGCGTTTGTCTTTCCAATTAAAAACCCTTCCAGTTTGTTATTTATAGGTGCATTTGATTATGACGTTCTTGGTAATCATGATCCCGTTGGACGAGTTGTCGTTGATATGAATAATTTTCATGACAACACTGTCTACCTTTTGGATTTTAAGCTACATCATTCTATATATAAAGATGATGATCGTGGAACGATTCGCATCCGTCTTCGTATCGAATGGAAGGACGGCGTGAAACATAGAGTGAAGATATATTCAGCATTGCCCAAGATTATGATTAACGTTCCAAATGATCGATCATTCAAAACCGTCAAGTATCTTTGCAGAGGACAGATTGATTTTGACAGGCCAAGTTTACAAGCATGCAAATCATACGCTAACGAAATCATGTCCTACGGAGACACTTTTGTGTTTTTGCTTGATAATTTAGCTAGTGTTCTATTGTGGCGCGGCTCTTTGAATACTAAGATATTCAATCTTTCACTCTCGCTGTGGTGCCCACTCGATTCCATTCTTTTATTCATGACAAGCATTATAGCCGTTGAAAATCCAGTTATGTTGCCCAGTATATTATGTTTTTCGATGGCATATATCATGTTCAAAATAGGATATCGCGCATCAAGACATCCCTACCCATGGAAGAGATGCAAAAGCCCAATTCCGTTTGTCAAAGCAAGACCGGTTACTTACGAAGAACACCAAGGATATACAAACTCACTGGTGCTTCAAAACCTTGATCGAATGAGACTACAAAGATTACGAATCTTATTACAAGCCATCTCTTTCTTTTACTTTACTCTTCGAAAAGAATATGCCAAGCTGGATTATACCTACTACTTAGTTCCAACAGAAGAGAAAGGTCATTTGAAGTTGAACATGACTTTTTTCATTGAAAATTACGTCAGTACCTTGCAGCAAGGCTTACAAAGTATGTGCTGCTACTTGAGAATCGTGAGAAATATTGCAACCTGGAAAAGCTACAATTACTCTTTTGTGATTATGGTCCGTTTTTTCGTCATCGGAATTGCTCTCGCACTCTTTCCTATAACCTTCGTGTTTCGTTGGATTTGTCGGATCGTTGTGTTCACATTTCTAGGGCCTTGGATGAAAATTATTGATTTGTACTTTGTTCAACCATTTTATCCAACATCAACAGATAAAAGAGATTTGAACGAGTATCAAGATTTCATTTTCGATAAATTTTATGATGCAACGAATGTCATGAATAAGCTGAAACATAAGATTCGTTTAGCTGAAGAGGAAGCTCTCAAACTTAAGGATATGAAAGAAGTTCGTTTTGGCAATTTCACAGAGGAAGTGAAAGTTATGGATTTAGAACGACATGCAAGTATTCCAGAACCCACTTCTACCGCACGCCCATTTGCATCAGACACGGCATCGCAGGAACATGGCTATCGGTATATTCCAATGGATTCCGTTCGAGTCAAAAGATGGTGTGGCCAGAGACTGTACGGTTCCATGATTCCGCACACGAAATTAGAAAAGGAGACATTTCGTACTGCAGAAAGCGATTTTTCGTGTTAGAATGGCAAATGTTTATATTCTGTCGTTTATGTTTTTTATGTCCATTCCGCAATTGGAACCATAGGAGTTACCAAACGCACCACACAATTTGCATGTGCATTCAACCCAACAAATGGTTGTTGTCTAGCATTAAAATCAGCATAATATCTTCTATAATATTTCTTTCCACCATGGATCCACTGTATATCATTAGGTGAATAAGTCACCAGGTCCATGGCGTTTTCATTTCTTTGTTCTTGCAAGTCGACAAGTTTTTCATCATGTGCACATTCAACATACTTCAAAAGAGGACATGAAATGTGTCCCATTTTGACAGGAATGGAATGGTATTCACAACAAAGTTCTTCCAATGTATCAGAGTATAAATGGAAAGGCGTGACTTGTGCTGTTTCTCCAACGACCGAAATAAATGTTAGTTTCTTCAATCTTTTAAGCTTTCGGATAGCATTGGTTATAGGAGTCATATCATATATTTGAATATGATCATAAGATCCACTACCAATAAAAAATACTTGTAAACTTAAAGTGGATATTGATTCACAGAATGTTTTGGATGACAATATTTCTTCACTGAATGACTCGTAATAGATTTTGAGCAAATAGTCCGAAACATGGATATCTTTGGCGCGAAGAACCTCGGCCCAATCTATTGCTGGTTGTTTGCATATGCTTAATTTCAAATTGTGTAGTTCCTTTGTTTGGCATTGTGATATTAATCTTTGGAAACAACTCAAAGAATTCGATCTTTCTCCAGAAACTTGACGTAACGTTCCGATTTTAAATTTATGCCAACAAATGAAGTCAACTGCCGGTTCTGAGATTGCACCTGATAAATCAACGTCGAGGGGAATGGACCGCAAATATCGTAACAATTTCTGTTGAATGTCCTTAGAAACGTAGGGCATGATATGAAGAAGGTTATTAATGGAGTCTTCTCTGAATCTGCTGAGCATGGAACACGCAATGCTATTGTTGAATGCGAACTCTAAAATATGAAAGAAGGGTCCGTCGTGAAGTTTCTCTAACTCCGAATGATCCAAAAGGGACGAGTAGTCATCGTGACCGTTCATATTTATGTATGGAAGCTTTCCGCGTTTGAACTTACTTTTGAAAAGTATCTACTATCTAATCTACTGCTTTCGTTTTTCTTTTTGTTGTTTTTGTTGTTTTTGTTGTTTTTGTGATATTGGTGATTGGTGGTGGATGTGTCAAAGGCCAGAATGAAGTGACGTTCAGTGTAGAAAGCCCACTCTAGCCCCTTCAGCCCCCTCAGCCCTTAAATGCGTCATCAATTTGTACCGTTCTCATCTCAAGGTCATAAAATTGCCACCACGCACCACACAGCCCAGTCACCAGTCACCACGCACTCAAAATATTCCTGGTATTACAAACCTCAAACGAATCCGAGCTACCTTCGTACATCATTTGTTCATTGTATCATGGAAGACGAAAGGAAAGATGAAGACATGGGACCAGTTGTAACCATTCGAAACTTACATTTTTCATATGATAAGGGTAAACCCAATATCATCGGTCTTAACTGCGTCATTGAAAGAAACAGCAAAGTTATACTCGTTGGAGCCAATGGGGCGGGTAAGAGCACTCTTCTCAGGATATTAACGGGTCAAATATTCATGGGGATTCAAAGTGATGAATTTTCTGTCAATGGCAAGTCAAAAGTAAATGATCAGTTTAATGGAGTGGCGTATCTGGGAGGAACGTGGAAACGACGTAGAACTGGTTTCGAAGGCGTTTGTCCGTATACTATGGATTGTGCTGCATCTGAAATGATGACGGCTTGGCAAGAACAATTCAAAGAGCGACGTGATGAGCTTGTAAAAGTTTTAGGGATTAATTTAAATTGGAGGATGCATGAATGCTCCGATGGACAGAGGAAAAAAGTTCGAATCATGATTAAATTACTCCGACCATGGAAACTTTGTGTGATTGATGAATTCGCAGCAGATTTGGATATCTTCTCCAGGAAACGGTTCTTTGATTATCTCTCACGTGAATGTGAATCGAGAGGGGCTTCCGTCGTGTATTGTACTCATATTTTTGATCAGGCCGATGAATGGGCAACACATGTTGCATTCATGCAATTGAATAAAGTTCTATCTCCAGTCCATTGTCTTGCAACCTACGAGCCTTATCGAAATATTTTGGGGAGAACTGGAGCACAAAGAGCCATGTGTCCCATGTACACATTGGTATTGGAAGAGTTGGAGAGACAGTATCGTGAACAATCAGATGTAGTTTTTGATGACGGACATGATGACAACAAGTGTTTAGCCGATGTCATTATGGAACAACAGACAAAGGAACTTGCCGATGAAAGATATGACGATGATAGTGATCAGACGGGGTGGGTATCGGGAAGATTGACGCGGCAGTTGATCTCGAAGGATCAAGCACTAATGAGAGAAGAACGCATTCGCAAGAGGGTACTCTAGTTGAAAGTAAATCAAAGGAAAATGAATAATGGTATAATTAAATTATCCGATTCCAAAGTGATTGCATTCCGTTTCAATTTCTTCATCGCTAGAGACATCTGTGTCTAGAAAAACATCATATGGGTTCCTTAGCACATTAGACGTCGTGTCTCTCAACCATTCTTTGGTTTTCAGTGCATTTGCAACGATTTCTGCAGCTCTAGACATTCCCATTAGATTCGCAGCATCTGGTCCAACAGCCAAACTAGCTAGACCGCCTACAACATGAAGATTTTCAGTTACTCTTAAATCTTCAGATACATCTGGATATCCACCTACAATATCTATCGGCCATTTCCTTAAGATGGCGTTGCAAAGGGGACTCGCGCGTATATCAGGCTGGACACCACATGCTAATACAATCGAATCGAATTCTTGTTCTTTGCCATTGAGAACGCATTCAGAAGTACCCTCGTTGAACTCAATCATCACAAGGAGACGACCATTCTCTTCACGTTCGTTTACCTCTGTGATGTTACCACATTGGATATCCAATTCTCCAGCCAAAATCATTTTGCGCACCTCATCCATGTAAAATGGTGGAACTGTCCCACCGCCTCTGGTTGATCTCAGTTTAACAAGTCTTTCTTCTACAGGCTCATGATAGAATTGAGCTTGGTGAATGCGTGTCTCGCGCTGATCAAACCACTTTGTGGGTATATCGAAGTGACGCTCCACTAGAGGTTTGCGACTTAAAACAGTAACCGAGGCGGATGTTTTTCGGACAAGCTTTTGCGCAGATTGGATTGCAGTGAGACCTCCCCCGACGATAAGTATACGTCGTGAAGCATCCTGATTTGAATATGTATCAATGACTCGATTCAAATCTTTCCATTGTACAATCCTCGTGTTTTTGTTCAAAGACTTCAGTGGTTTTGGTACTATGGGACGGCCAACTGTTCCAGTCGCCACAATGATTGATGAGGACGTCACATGGTGAAGTTGTGTTCGTTCGGCCTCTGTTGTAGTATTCTTTTGATTTGTGTCTTGAACGAGTACATGAAACATATGATCCTTCATCTTGTGAATATCAACAGCCTCTCCGCGATGATAATCATGAGGGAGGGTTTTTGCCAAATCTCTCGAAAAGTCTAGGAACAGTTTAGAGCTCGGTAGTTTCCAGAGGCCTACCGATGATAGTACTGTTCCCCTCAAAGATTTAATATCAGAGCATCCAGTGTCTAAAAGTTCTTTTTCTCTTCCTTGAGAGATTGCATAACACTGATTGAAATGTAAGATCTGGTCACTATATAAGATGCATCAAAGTCTCAAAAACTTACCAACAATGCATTGCTATCAAAGTAAGAGCAGTGAGCTATAGCAGGCGATCGTAAAAATTGTATATCAAGGATATCAAAGTTTTTCTCCCAATCATCTAACCAGTTTTCATTAGGATCAATGACCATCACACGTTTCTTTTCTCTATTTCCTTTCTTGATCCAGGAGGACGCACGCTGAACCTGTGTGCTATCAAGCATATTTAATGAGTAATCCTCTTGTACAGAAGAAAGAGCAGCAAGACCTGCAGGGCCGGATCCTATGATTATTAAGTCATAATGTTTATCAACTTTTGGACTAAGCATTTTTTATTTTGAATTTTGTGACCGGAAATAGGGTATGAGAAAATGACGGAATCCTTTTTGTAGAGCCTATGAAGCCTAAAATGAACAGCCTACGAGCATCGTTAGATACAATCAAACTGCGTGGGGTTTGTTTGTTTTTTTAAAAAAATAGGTTATTTTTATAAATTGTATTGTGTAATGAGATCTCATGAAGTAGATCGATATATACAAATATATCATGTGTCTTTTTTCAAAGCATATCAATATACGCATTGGTGTTCAATGTAGAAACCATCTAAAGGATAATCATAGATTGACTTTTCTAGCAGCTTTAAAGTCAATATTCTTCAATCGAACACTTCCTATGACAACCTCTGGAAGTTCGTCTTCTGATTTTGCTTCCAATACAAAACCCATATCGACAACTAAATTTTTTGCATACCCAGTGCATAACCCAACAACTTTGTTTGCAATGGCATCACTTCCTACATCAACAACCAATTCAAAGTAGTCATTTGATCGAATGTAATATTGCTTGACTTTTTTCCCCAACAATGTAGGTTTTGATCCAACTGCCTTTTTAACTAATATATTCCCAGATATAATTTTTGGAATCAATTTAAATCTTTCATCACGGTACTTGTCTGAAGATCCAAAGAAGAATGTAGATGCAATTTTTTGAAATGCTTGCTGTTCTTGAGAAAGTGGAGGTAAATTGGATGAACATGTATACTTCTCATTTGCTGTTTGTATGAGCCTCTTGTCGTGTATTGCGTAGTACATAACTAAATGATATGCAACTTTACCAGGTATAGTAATATTGACAACAAATACAAAAGGGTGGTCATTGTTCTTGTCATTGTTGGAATGATTCCGACCTATAGCTTGAAGGTATTGTGACACACGCTCCTTCGGAAGCGTAGATAACCCTGATAGTATAGGTTTAGAATCATCCAGTTGAATCAGATCCACAGCAAAGAGCTGAAATAGATTATTAGTAGCAGGATATTTCAATTTGGATTCAAGATATGTTGAGGATCGAACATTCCAACCCGACGCTGACGGTTCTTGCCAATAGTTTGAATCTAAAACAGGTGGATCACAAGCATATTTATTTGTATGTTGTCTTTCGGAATCTACTAGTATTTGGTCAGCATTAGAATCACGGAAGCGCACATCATTGGTATCGTTCGAAGACGATGGTTCCGTTAGTAAATCGGATATTTTATCAGGAATTGAATTGCAGGACGATAGCATTTCAGATATCAATTTAGTAGGAACTCCTTCACAATAGTAGCTCATTTTGTGTTTGAGGTGATTGAGTCTTTGAATGAATGTCAATCTGATTACTTGTGAAGATAATAGATAAAATTCAAAATTCAAAACCCCCGCCAAGGGGCTCGCCAAAATTATCTCGGCCATGTTAGTTCGAGTCTAGCCCTACCAGTCAGGGTTGTATGAGAACCCTTCTGACTTCT
>Ga0213868_10001440_pt1 | contig 22997 bp, 12 predicted proteins | sample PICome_9_FD_160087 | JGI IMG/M metagenome (GOLD analysis project Ga0213868, IMG submission 160087) | Coastal seawater microbial communities near Pivers Island, North Carolina, United States - PICO127 | ecosystem: Environmental > Aquatic > Marine > Coastal | place: USA: North Carolina... | reverse complement strand
CAGAAAGAAGAACACAGAAGAACGAGAGGAGCACGACGTGAAACCTCGCCGCGTGTAGATTATTAGTGCATACATATGGCCGCTTCGCGATCATCTTATATATCTATATATACAAACACACGCACTCGCTCGTGGGTTCTTGGGTTCTCGATTCGTCGCTTTTTTGTTTTCTGTGAGTTGAGGAAAAAATGAGGAAAAAGGGCGTGTGTTCTGTTCAAGTCAAACTTCAAAAGAATATTTGTAGATTTGCGAGACACAGAGAGAGGAGGAAGAGAAAGAGGAAGAGGAGGAGGAAGAGATCGATAAACGAGTAACGCAGAAGGAACGACACGAAGAATGACTTCAACCTCCTACTCGCATCGTCCTCATCGACACTTGGAAGATGTTCACGAAGACAGCTTTCGCGTGCATTACAGAATAAATGCACTCTCAAAATCAGAAGCGCTATCCATCGTCGACGAACTTCGGTACGAGCAAACCGTGGAGCTTCCCGAACAGCTCGTGCCGAGAGAATCCTGGATTGGACGCAACGTTGTTGGGCAAATAAACGCGCTGGAAGAAGAAAGTGAAGGAGTAGAAGGAGGAGAAGGAAAAGGAGCAAAGAGCGACGGCGCCGTCGGAAAAGACGAAAAAACACGCTTCGTGGCGAAAGTGACATATCGCAACGAAACGAGCGGGAACGAATTGCCTCAGCTCATCAATGTCATATTCGGCAACACTTCGATTAAAGAGAATGTGATGGTGATTGATATAGAGTTTGGGAAACACGTAGAGTCATCGTTTCGCGGGCCCAGATTTGGAGTTCGCGGGTTACGGAAGCTACTGAACGTAAAGTATGGACCGTTGCTGATGACGGCGCTGAAGCCGATGGGGACGTCATCGGATAAGCTCGCCGAAATGGCCTTTGCATTCGCACTCGGTGGTATTGACATCATAAAAGACGACCATGGCTTAGCGAATCAAGTGTACGCACCTTTTGAAGAACGCGTGACGAAGTGTGCTCAAGCTGTACGTCGAGCGAATGATATTACTGGAAGAAACTGTTTGTACGCGCCGTGTTTGAACGCTCCGGCGCACTTAGTTTTAAAGCGCGCAGAGTTTGCCAAGCGCGCAGGGTGTGGTGCAGTCTTGATGCTTCCAGGAATCACCGGACTCGACGTTTGCCGTGCCTTGGCGGAAGACGACGATTTCAATCTTCCAATCATAGCGCACCCGGCTATATCTGGCGCTATGCTCGGCGGCGGATCAAAGAATGAAGTCAGAGGTTTTTCTCACGGTGTACTCTTAGGTTTACTTCCTCGTTTGGCAGGCTGCGATGCGACGATATTCCCAAATTTCGGTGGTCGATTTGGTTTTTCCAAAGATGAATGCAAAGATATCCAAAAAGCGTGTACGAGTATTCTAGGCTCGAAACCGGCTATCTTCCCGTCGCCGGGTGGCGGGATGACTCTCGAGAGGATTAAGAGCATGCGCCAATTCTACGGTGGTCAAGACGTGTTGTTACTCATCGGTGGAAGTTTATACTCCCACTCGAACGACTTGACGGCTAATGCGCGTCACTTTTTACAAATGTCCGGCCGAATTGATGCCTACGGGCCCAACGAGCGCCCCATCGACGGTTTGAATCACAATGGAATTACGAACTTGTACTCTCCACAACAACAGGATAACGTAGAAAAGTCAAATTTACGTACGAATATTAGCGATCGTGAAGCGACAGCGTCGCGTTTTGAAAGCATATTTGCAGCGGCTCCTGCGCATTTGAAGCAACGCCAATCTCCGTCTCCGCATCGGCTGTCGTATTATGATGACGACAAAACGAAAGTTACGCCAACGAAACAGAGCGATCGGTACGATGACAATCACCATGGACACCACCGTCTTACAACAACACCTTCTCATTACGCGCCAATGACACCATCGAGTGCTGAAGTGAGCGAATTACGGGAGAAAAATGCCGCTTTAGAGAAAAAGCTAGACGAGCTCACCTCTCTGGTGGCCAAATTAGCGCATAGCGCGGATGCGAAGAGTTCCTCCGCAAATCACAGACACGCCACAGACGGTCCTTTAGAAGGTAACCATAGCAAAGTGTTGATAAAGAAAGAGAAGAAGTTCATGTGGAACCGCGTTGAAAGGGAAATGTACAAAATGGACGGTGGTAGTTTCAAAGGATGTTCGCGAGTTGAACTCATCGGGAAAAGGGGCGAATCGACGAATTTTCATGTTCGATACTTTGAAGTGGCTCCTGGTGGATGGACGACGTTGGAACATCACCAACACGAGCACGTTGTTGTTATCGTGCGTGGTTCCGGGTACATTCAGCTCGGGAGCGAAGCGTATGCCATGCATGTTGGCGATGTCGGTTACACGGCGCCGGGAGATGTCCATCAACTTCGATGCGCCGAGGAAGCGACGGATAATTTTGGGTTTATTTGCATCGTGTCGGCGGAGAGAGACAGGCCAATAGAGGTCGACGCGAGCGAACACTTGATATATTGCGAAAGCGTCTCCGGTAACCATCTCGAAGACGCTATTCGAAAATCTTTGCAAGCGCAAGCGAAACATCGCGCGGCACAGGAAAAGCTGAAAAACCCAGACGGATCCTACGCCGAAGGTAGCGCGTGCGAATGGCGCCCTCCGGGAAAGAAGTGAGCATGGGATGATATGGTAGCAATCGTTGATAGCTTATGACAAAAGCTAATTTCATTTCCTATTTTTTATGTACCTCCTAAAAAACGCTCTGTTTTAATACATTAGTTGCCTTCACTTTTTTTGGACTCTGTCTGCTCCCACGCCGCAACTTTGAAGGAACTCACGGCAAAGTCAATCTCGTCCTCGGTGATTTGGTAGTGGAACGCAACACGAACTGAATTTGGGTCGTTGAAAGGATACGGTGCGCCAAACGCAGTCACCAAAACCCCGTACTTCTTTTTCAACCAGGCGACTATATCGTGGATCGTGACGTCCTTCTTCAAACGTTGGAACGAGAGGATGACCAAATTACTCTCAACAGGTCCACACACTTTAATATTTTCGATTTTCTCCACACCTTTTGCAAACAGAAGCGCTAATCGATTGGATTTCGTTACGTTTTGTTCCCACGCGTCTACGCCAACATCCGCGGCGGCGGCGAGAACCCCTACTTGTCGCATGCCGCCTCCCAACGCTTTGCGCAACCTTTTGCACTTTCGTATGAAAGCTTCCGTACCTAATATGACGGAACCTATTGGTGCGCCGACTGCTTTCGACAAGCACACGGAAACTGAATCGCATTTCGCAACCGCATCTTTTAAGCTAACTTTGTTCTTTATGCAAGCGTTCCATATTCTTGCGCCGTCCATGTGTATTTTCACGCGCTTGTCTTCGTCGCCGCCGTCGGCGTCGCCCTCTCCCTTTTTTGTCGCCGCTTTCACTTTGTCGCAAACTTCGTCCACGTACGATTGCTTTAGTACTCTCCCGCCGCACTTGTTGTGCGTTTGTTCCAAGCACACGACTCGAGTCGTCGGGAAATGATCGTCCTCAACCCGAATAGAGTCTAAAATATGCTCGATGTTCATGGTGCCATCTTGCTCGTTCGGTATTTGTCTCGGGTGTGCTCCTCCTATGGTTGCCCCGGAGCCTTGCTCGTAGAGCGTGATGTGCGACGCAGATCCGCATATGTATTCTGACCCTCTTTTTTCGCAATGCACGGAGACTGCTATCAAATTTGCCATCGTTCCACTCGGCACAAACACCGCTTTTTCTTTTCCAAACATCATCGCCAAGCGCGCCTCTAAATCCAAAACCAATTCGTCGTCCCCGAAAACGTCGTCGCCGACGCCTTCGTCCACGGAGTCGTACATGGCTTGTCGCATTTCTTTATTAGGTTTCGTGACCGTGTCTGATCGACAGTCGATGACGAGAGCAGACATAACGGAAGGCGTCGTGTCCACCATCTTCCACTACCTTTTTCTAATACGACACAGTAAAAGGTCGCGCTCTGATGAACGCTGCTGTTTTTTATTGACGAAACACAAGAAAAACATCCTCACAACTCACATTTCCTCAAAACACCACCGCATCAAAATAAAAATGGCGACAACTGGAGGTGGTGATACACAACAACAACAACAACAGAAACAACAACACACGACACCGCAACACAAACAAACCGTTTTGGATTTAGGAAAGTACATCGACAAAGGCGTGCGAGTGAAACTTTCCGGAGGGAGAGAGGTAGAAGGCATTTTAAAAGGATTCGATCAGCTCTTGAATCTCGTTCTCGACGAAACGAAAGAGTATTTACGAGACGTGGACGACCCGTTGAGAATAACGGACGAAACGAGAAACTTAGGATTGATTGTGACCAGAGGGACGAGCGTTATGGTCGTATCGCCGTTAGATGGGTTGAAAGAAATCGAGAACCCGTTCGCGGTAGCCCCCGAAGAGTATTAGAGAGAGAAAAGAGAAGAGAGAGAGAGAGTAGTTCTTGTTGTAATCACCACCCAATTCTCTGAAATGTTGTTGCTTATTTTTTCATGAAAACTTTTCTTCAACTTATTTCACACAAACACTCTTCTGTTCTTCGTCACAATGACGATCGCGCGAAGCGAACGCTTTTTGTGGAGTTTCATCGGCCTCGTAGGCGGCTCTGTAGCGTGCGTTCAGACGCAAAGAACGCTTTGGCGATCAACTTCGGAGTTATCGGATTCATTTTTAAGTCCACCTCCACCTTCTCCTTCGTCTTTAAAATCTTCTTTGGGAAACCCTTCTACAACTACGAGAGAAGAAGAGGAAGAAGAAGGATTTGTTTTTGGTAAATTTGCAAAGGCTAAAGCGAAACGTATTTGGAACGAAAGCGTCGATTTTACGTTCAAACCAATCGTAGAGTACCTATCTAGGAAGGGCTATTGAATTCAATGATGATGCACAGCACCTCGACTTCTGTTTCTCTATCTTCTTCTTCTTCTTCTTCTTCTTTTTCTTCTTGGATGAGGAAAGTGACAGTTGAAAAAAGTTGCCTTGTGCCGAGAAACTCTTCTGCGCGTTCTCCCTTTCGTCGTGGCAACAAAGGCGTCGGTGTTCAACGATGCGCAACGCCAACGAGAATATATGCCGCTTCAACGACCAAACCGGATTATTCGTCGCCAGATTTTGAGCTCGCGCACGCTCCGATTGAGAAACAACTTTTACCAAACGGTCCGTGGAAAGTCATCCCAAACGCCGGCGTCACCGCGCCGGAAGGGTTTCAAGTTTCAGCCTACAAAGCTGGTTTAAGAAAATCAGGCACTAGAGCAGATTGCGCTTTGATCGTTGCCGACGAATCGTGCTCGTGCGCTGGAGTGTTCACGCTGAATGCCGTGTGTGCAGCGCCGGTGCAGTTTTGTAAAAAACAATTGGAGGTGAAATCGACTTCGAGAGCTATTTTGATCAACGCAGGACAAGCGAACGCGGCGACTGGTGTTCTTGGCGACGAGGATGCCATGACGTGCGCCAAAGCGGTCTCTGACGTCACCGGACTCGATTCTTCGGATGTTTTACTCATGTCAACTGGCGTTATCGGTCGCAGAATTAAAATGGATAAATTTGTACCGGCAATCCAAGCGTTGGGAGAACATCTCGAACGATCCGACGCGGCGTCCATGGCGGCTGCTACATCCATCTGCACGACGGACGTTGTTCGAAAAACGCTCGCCATTGAAGTGGACATCAATGGAACGAAGGTGAAATTCGGAGGCATGTCGAAAGGGAGTGGGATGATTCACCCCAACATGGGCACGATGCTCGCGGTGGTCACCTCGGACGCCAACGTTTCGCCGGATGTTTGGACGAAAATGGTCAAGCGCGTGGGGACAAAAAGTTTTAATCAGATTTCTGTCGACGGCGATACGTCTACAAACGATTCACTCGTTTGTTTTGCTTCCGGTAGAAGTGGCATGAAGCAAATAACCGATGAAAATTCCCCAGAGGCGAAACAGGTTGAGGAAGCGCTCAACGCTATCAACTTGGGTTTGGCTAAAGCAATTGCGTGGGACGGCGAAGGCGCCACGTGCCTTTTTGAAACGAATGTCAAGGGCGCAAAAGATGACGAGGACGCACGCACCATAGCAAGAAGTGTAATTTGCTCGTCTCTTTTGAAAGCGGCTATATTTGGCCACGATCCGAACTGGGGAAGAATTGCCTGTGCGGCGGGCTACGCCAAGACGAAGTCTGCTTTGGATCAAAATCGTTTGAACATAGCAATGGGAGGCATTACGCTGATGAAAGATGGACAACCGGTAGACTTTGACGAAAAAAAAGCGTCGACGTATTTGAAGGAAACAACGTCGAAGCACGGTACCGTAGTTGTTGACATTGAAGTTGGAAATGGAAGCGGCTACGGACAAGCCTGGGGTTGCGATTTGTCTTACGATTACGTCAAGATTAACGCTGAGTATACGACCTAATAGCGCATTGAGAATATAAATATGTACTGGTAGGATGCTGTTTGAATTACATTATAATGATAGCAATAACAATAATAATAGTTCTACTTTTTAAAGCGGATTGACCTCGAGTCCAGGTCGCGCTAACCCTCCTAAGAATGGATCGTCGAACTGAAAGCCTTCCGGTCCTTTCATGAATCTATGTTTACCTTGCAACTTCGCGATTGGCTCCATTGAATCGATGCACACCTTTTGCGCGTTGTTCAAACGAAATTTAGCCGCTTTACAACAAGCCTCGACTTCAGAATCTTCCATAGCTTCGTCCAAAATGACAGCAACGCCTCTTTGAATCGACCATCTCGTCAAAATGGAGTTGATATCTTTCGGGTCACTTTCATCCGCCGCCGAGGAGGCGTCGAGTAAGCGCTGGTGTTCTCTCACTTCTTTCACACCAGCACAAATAGACCCTCGGGAGAGTAGCGCTAATCCCCATCTGCGACACACGCCGACGAGCTTTCTCTGCGAAAGCATCGGGTGCAGCTCGACTTCGTTCACGACCGGTTTGATTTCACACGCTTTCACGAGATTTTCAACTGCCAAAACTGAAAAATTACACACCCCGAGAGATTTCACTTTACCTTTCGACACGAGCGCCTCCATTTGCTTCCACGCGTGTCCGAGAGTCACAGACTTGTCCATTTGCATGGGCCACTCGATGGAGAACAAATCGAGGGACTCTAGACCGAGTTTCGACAACACGGCGTCGCAACTTTCTTCGACTTTCCCCCACTCGTCGCACGCCAACACAGCAGATACGAACAAAGACTCTCGCGGTCTCGACGAAGATGCGATCGCACTCTTCGCCAACTCTAAGTCTTCGCTTTCTTTGGATGACCCGCACCTTACGTGTCTCACGCACTCATACTTCAAACACTTGCTCGCGTTTTTTGGGACGCATCCAAACATAGGCAATCGATATCCGTTTGCTCCACCGCCGAGCGCCACTGACTCTTGCTCGACGCTCGGATCAAATTTGGATTCTTCTGGCGTTTTCAAGTAATAAGGCGTTCCTGGTTTCGGTTTGTTCGGATCTCCAGCTGGCGCAGGTCCGTCCCACACGGCGGTTGGTTTTCTCCCTCCTTGATAAAACTGCTGCCCCGGTGGCGGCAAAAACTGTTGTCCATTTTTTTGCATCTGCTCGATTTGCGCTCGAGTTGGAGGATACGCCGGCAAGGTTGGATTGTATCCATTCACGTACCCGGAGACGGAATATCCACCAGTACTGCTACCGTACCCTCCTCCTCCTCCTCCTCCTCCAGAAGAGTATTGGTGCGTTCCTGGATAGTTTTGTTGTTGTCGCATGGAGCTCGGGCAGGAGGCCCAGGATTTCTGCGCCGACCCATCGGAACCCGAGGCGGTGAAGCCGTTCTTCTTGGAGAAGCGCTCCATGGGTTGACAGCCATCGGAAGCCATTATGTTGCCTTTCTTAGTATCTCTGTTTCGCTCCTGATGAATGCGGTTGCGTGGTGTGTGTGTGTGTACTACTTCTGTAGGATTAAAGAAGTGTCGACGTTGCCTTTGTGAAGATGTGTACGTCACGTTCTTTCCAAAAAATGTCCACGTCATATGGGAAACGAACAAAACAAACAACAAAAATTTTCGTGAAAACTTATAGTGTGACTTTGTAATGATGAACATAACAACAGTAAAAGTGTGTGATGATAAAAAGAGCGTCCGTCGTCGTCGTGGTTGTATGTGTACAAAGTTTTTACTAGTCGTCGTAATCCACGCTCGCGTCGTTGATCTTGCTCAGGTACATGTCGTAATACTCCCCGGCTTTTTCCAAATCGCCGAGCTCGGTGTACATATCCGCGATGGATCCGACGGCGTCCATGTCGCCCGTGTAATCTTTAATCGCTTTGGAAATATCGAGAACTTCTTCCATGTATTTAATCGCGTCTGAAAGCTCGCCCATCGCTTTTTTCGTAGCGCCAAGACCTCGAACGGCGCGTCGCATTTTGATTTGATCGCCGTTCATTCTCGAAAGCGCCAAAGCTTTTTCAAACGACGATATCGCCTCTTGGTAACTTTTTTCTCTCAAAAGCTGTCTTCCTTTCTTCAAGTTCACTCTCGTCTCGTCATATTCGCTATCATCCACGGAGTCTTCCGGACCGACGGCAAAGTCTGTCTTCTTTCCTCCCTTACTGGCATCATCGCCGTCGTCTTTTATCGCTGCTTCGTCTTTGCTACCCGAGGCCAGTTCTGACATCGAAGCCGACATTGGTGAGTCTACTGGCGTCCCTGCCATTTGCGCCCCGGCGTACCCTAACGACGCACCCATACCTGTTGGATTGCGTTTACTTCTCGCAGTCAGCGACTGGTTAATAGCTCTCAGCTTTTCATTCAACTCGTCCACGATAATCTTCTGTTGTCTCGCTCGAATCCCCGAAGCCGTGGCGCCGATGAGCGCTAAGAGCTCCGTGATCCCAACGATGTCTATTCCAGACGGCGTGACACACAAAGCTTCACCTCTTGCGACGGCATCTCTCGAGTTCGCCTCGATTCTTTCTTGCTGTGCCTTGAACGAGTCAGCTTCAGCGTTCAAGATGTCCACTTTTTTCATCTCTTGTTCTCGCACTCGCGCCAACTCGTCGTTCACCGCGGTAACTTTTTTCATTTCTCCCGCCCTTATCCGATTCTCTTCCGCGATAATTTCTTCTTCCAATTTACGTATTCGCGCATATGATGCTGCTTCCTCTTCTTCTCTTCTCTTCTCCAAATCAGGAGGGAGAAGATTAATCGTCGCCGCATTCGCTACGTTGTTGGTGTTGATATCCTCTCCGAGAAATCCGCCTCCTCCCATCATCACGGAAACGGACACTGCACACACGCTCGCCGCAAATCTTCTCCTCAACAAAGACGAAGAAGGAGATGGTGACGACGACGACGCGCTCTCTTCTTCGTTTTTATCCCCATCTTTGTCCATCAAAGGACGAGCATCATCACGCGCCGTAATGCTGTTGATGTAATCTTCTTCTTTATCCGAAACGACTCTTGGAGGAGGTGGTGCGAAGGTTGACTTCTTTTGCGCGCCGCGCTTTCCTTTTCTCATCGTCGTCGTCGTCTTCGACGAGACAAAAGCCGACGTCGACGCCATCGACGCTACTGTTGATGTCATCGTTATCCTTAATCGTATTTCAATTAAAGTTGTGAGGTGGTGTGAAGGAGGCGTGTGTACAGACACAGACGCAAATATCGAAAACGACGACGATTTCCTTCTCTTTTTCGAAAGAGAAGATTTCTCTGCGAAACTGTGTGCTAAACCCTGATTCGAGAAGGGAAAAAGAAAAGGAGAACGTGCTTTCTGTCTGTCCCTCTTCCTCTTCGCGTTTTGCTCCATAAAATAAATAGAGTTGTTGTGGTGTGACGGCGGCGCGCGCGCTTTATCTATATTTTACACAGAGTAGTCGTAATAGCAGAGGGAAAGAAATAGACACACGCACGCACAAACATCATGTCGGTATCGTCTCCGATGCTGTTAGGTGGCGTGCCTGCGCTTCCGCTCCGAGGAGAAGCGTCGTCAACTTCGAAGCGTCCTGGAGTTTGGAGCAGCCGTCAAACCTCCTCGTCTTCTCGTTTAAATTCTTCTCCTTTTCCTTCTTCTTTTCCTTCATCATCGTCGAAAAGGAGCAGACGAGGAGGAAGAGGACGCGCACGAGTACATGTGAACGCGTTGTTCGGCGGTAAAGGAGGCGACGGTGCCTCGAAAGAGACGTCGACATCATCGTCCGGGACCAAGACAAAGGGAAAGGGATCATTGGCATCGGGGGATAAGAAACAGAAGAAAAAGTCAGCTCCTTCTTCTTCTACTCCTTCTTCGTCTTCGGCGGGCGAAAGCGCGACGAATGCAACTGGAAAGAAGAAAGCATCGTCCTCCTCCACGTCGCCGAAGAAGAGAAGTACGAAAGGGGAAACGATTTTGACCGATCCTTCGTTCGGGGGCGTGCGTTGGTTTCAAAGGCAAAAGAAAAAAGCGTACGAGTATTGGAGAGCGCGATCGGATCGAGGGCACTTGCAAGTAGGCTCTTGGGGTCAAAACGCGAGAATGCCACGGTATCTACCACAGTCTTCCTATATTCCCGGGGACGCGTCCTCGAATCCGTATTTACGAAACCAAAAGAAGCTCTCTATCGAGGACTTGCAGTTTACGCAAATGGGTCGTGCGAAGCTTCAAAAGCACAGGCAATCCATCGCATATTCAAGGTTTTGTTTAGATTTAATCGAGGAAAGAATTGACGAGGTATACGTAAACGTTATCGGTCAAATAGCGAGATATTACGCGATATACCCGGACGGTAGACTCGCGGTTTGTCAAGTGCCGACGCTAGACAGTCGAGAACTTCGAGACCTTTTCAGAATGCTCGAGATTAATCCCATGCCGTTGAAAGAGGAGAGCACGTTCTCTTTGGAAACTGTGCTTCCAGACGGAAGTTCAGTGGATGCGAAAACAGGTTTTGCGAGCAATTACTTCATTCCCGGCTTTTTGATCTTTGTAATTTGGGGCGCCGTTTTCTACATGACGCGTTTCCAAGAAGATTGGGACGATCGACAAAGATTGTTAGAGATTGATCGTCAAAACGAAGAGCGTGCCGCCATGGAAAAAGAAGACGCGATGCTCATTCGCATCAAAGATTCCATGATTGGGTTAAAAGATAAAGAAGGGAAAGACGCCAAACGGTATAAGGAATTGCAAAAAGAATTTCAGAATCGCCAAGCGGGTTTGATACAAGAGGCGGAAATGAAGAAAGAAAAGCAAATGCGAAAGTTGAGCAAGAAAGCGCGAGAAAGCGAAGAAAGAGGCGAAGCTGGAATTTTCGATCCAAAAGCGAATGCATTTTTAGAGCTAGGTGCGAGAGTCGTAAAAGCGCGAACGAAACAAGGGCAAGAGGAAGCAGTAGAGGAGAAGAAAGATACGGAAGATAAAAAGAAGAAGAAAAAAGAAGACGGCGATAAAGAAGAAGAGGGAAAAGATTCCAGACGTAAGATGAAGAAAGGGAAACTGAATTCCAAGATGGCCATGCGCGATCACGACAGTAAAGTAGTTCTCTTCGAAGACGTTGCCGGTATCGACCAGGCCAAGGTTGAATTGACTGAAGTCGTCGATTTCTTTTTGAAACCTGAAAAATTTAAAGCGTCGGGAGCGAGAACGCCGAAAGGCGTCTTGTTAACGGGTCCTCCGGGGTGCGGGAAGACGCTTCTCGCCCGTGCCGTCGCCGGTGAAGCTGGCGCCACGTTTTTTTCCATCACTGCTTCCGAGTTTGTCGAGATGTTTGTCGGTGTAGGGGCTGCTCGCGTGAGAGATTTGTTTGCGCAAGCCAAGAGACAAGCGCCGTCGATTATTTTCATCGACGAGCTCGATGCGGTTGGAAGACCTCGAGGTGGAGGTGGTTCAGGGAACGACGAGCGAGATCAAACGTTGAACCAAATGTTGGTCGAGCTCGATGGTTTTGCTACAGATACGCAAGTTGTTGTGATTGCTGCTACGAACAGAGCGGACGTTTTAGATTCTGCGCTCGTCAGAGCCGGTAGATTCGATCGTAAAGTTGTTGTCTCTTTACCAGAGTTTAAAGGAAGAATGGCAATTTTACAAGTTCACTGTAAAGATAAAAAATTAGCGGAAGAAATCGACTGGGTTACGTTATCGGAAGAAATGGACGGATTTTCAGGTGCACAGCTCGCTCAAGTCGTGAATATGGCGTGCTTGCAAGCGGCGAAGGACAATCGAGAGTCGCTCACAAATGCCGATTTTAGAACTGCCTTGGATATAGAAATAATGGGGAAGTTGTTGCCGTTCACCATCGGTCCCGAAAACGAAAAGCGCTTGGCGTTGATTCACTCTGCAGCGGCTATCGCCTACGAAATGCACGTGCCTGACATCGCAAGAGTATCTTTCGTCACAGTCTTGGCGCGCGAATCCAACACCACCGGTCAAGTTTGTTTGCTCTCAGAACCGGACAACGATCGAACGAAAATTTTTACCAAATCGTTTCATCGCCGACTGATGCGAGTAGCTTACTCTGCTGGTTGCTTTGAGGAATTATACTACGGTTTCGATAAAAACTCCAAAGCTTCGGCGGCGTACGATGGGCGAGCTCGTGAACTCGCCATTAGTATGGTTCACGAAGCTGGCATGTCTGACGTGAAAGATTCGTACTTTGCGCTTTCGATCAATTACGATGTGCTCGAATTGTCAACGTTCTTGAAAGATAAAAGAAGAGGTTATCTCCTTTCTAATGTCGATAAAGAGATGTATTCGAAGGCCGAATTTGAAATTCGAGACATTATGCGCCAAAGTCGAAACGAAGCTATGGAGTTTGTAAAAAGACAGAGACCGGCAATCGAGGAACTCGCGCGACGCGTTCTCGCGAGCGAAAAGAAGACGGTTTTGAGTTATGAAATTCGAGAAATCATTGAGAAATTTGGTGTCAAGGAAGACATTGAAACCACCGTGGGGCCGCTGGGAAGCTCGAGAAAACCTATCGCCGAATGGGATTCAGAAGGAATACCGACAAACTTACGATCAAGATAAAAATAGATGTAAATGATTAGAAATTTGATTCACTGCCAGAGCAAAAATATACAAATCCTAAAGTGTAACCGCATACGACCCGCTTATAAAATAACTTCCCTCCCTGGATTGTCGACGTCTCTGTTTGTTGCGTTGAACATATCATCTAGCTCACGGACTCTTTGGTTCGCGCCTTCGATATCGCCGCTTAACCGTAACAAATCAGCCGCGAGTTGCATGAGAGGTTCGTGCGTGGAGACACCATTGGATTCAGCTTCGGAAACAATTTCAAGAGCACGAGAATAGTTACCACAATTCGCCTCAAACGCAGCGTAGCCGTGCCAGAGTTCGGCAAAATTACTGCACGCTTTGCACCCATCGGTAAACAATTCTCTAGCGACGTCGTCGTTGCCGCTTTCTTGCTCGAGAAGCGCCCACGCTTGATACAGAAATCCTGACAAACGTGTCGTCCCGCTTTTTAGTCCGTTTCTAAACATATCTCGCGCTATTTCAGGACCTTGCACGCGTTTTTCCCACTGGCCCCACTGCATCCACGCGGTTGCATCGGATCTATCTTCTTTCACCGCGGCTGCAAATAACGCACGAGTCGCATCTTCCGTTCCAGCTCTTTTTTCGAGCAGCGCCCATAATCTGTTGTGAGTGGATCGTTCCCGTCGGCTCGCTCGGGCGCTCGGTGGAACTCTCTTTTGTTGCATGCACTCGTCGCGTCCTAGGATGAATAACTGTCGCGCGCGTCCCACGTTGCCGTTGATAAACTCAGCGTGCGCCTCAGCAGTGATGCACGGTAAATTAAGAATCCCGTCTTTTCGAGCCCGTGACCCGCGCTCGAAAGCTTCAACAGCTCCTTCGAAATCGAACAAATCGCTTTTGCACATCCCGAGAGCGTGCCAGACGTGCGGGTCAAACATTCCAGCGTCCAGCTGATTCCCGAACGATCTTTCACTAAGAACTTCGAGTTTTTCCAACGCTTCTTCTGTTCTATTTTCTCTTCGCAAATACATCGCCTCTGCTAAATAAAGTTTCGACTCTCCAGGACATCTTCTAATACCCTCCGTTATGATATCGTACTCGCGCGATGTTACCGAACGCTTATTACTATCACTCGCATCAAATTTACTCGTAAAAGCCCTCTCACTCAAACTCCAAGACGTATAAGTTTCCGCTCTGCTTGGATTTAATTTTGCCGCCAATCTAAATTTTTCGCTCACACGCTCTTCGAATACCTTTCTAATAGAATCGTTGCTATCACTATTGCTACTCTTACTGCTACCATTTCTACCATTCACGACATCCTTAACCTCGGAATTAGTTTGATTTTGCAGCGTCAACATGCGCTTACTCAATAAGTCTGCCCAATTCGTCAATAAATGTACCGATTCAGACGAGAACGATGAAGATTTCGACGATTCGAGAAGAGCCCATCCTCGCTCGAACAGTTCCTCCGCTTTGTCAAAGTTTCCACACGAAGTTTCAAACATCGCAAATTGCGTGTATCCTGAACTTGAAGCATTGGCGTTTCGCCCGGATTGCTTCTCGATGGATTTCTCGTAATACTTCCTCGCCTGTTTTCTATCTCCGACTCGATTTTCTAAATTTGCCAACGCGTTATACGTTGTAGACCTCGGCGTTATTTCCAAAGATTTCATCAGCAACTTCCTCGCCTTGTCGTAATTACCTCTCTTCTGTTCCATCATACCCCATGCGTGCGGAGCGGCGAAATTCTTCGAGTCTACCGCGCACGCGAGAGCGAATTTTTCGCGAGCGAGTTTATAGTTTCTCTCGCTTTCGAGTAAAACTGCCCACGTCGTCAACGTCCCTGAACTCAAGTTCTTCTCCTCGACGCTCTCGTTGTGTACTTCCAGTGCCTTCAGCGCTTCTTTTATTGCGTTATTATTCTTATTTATGTCGCGTCGCGAGTAGTTTCTCAATTGTTTGACGAGTTCGTTCACTACTTTCCCTTCCTTTGGATGTTGGATAAACAATTCGCGCATTTGTTCCAAAGCCTCTTCTCTGTCTTCGTCGGACATTGACGATTTCGATTTCATCTTCGATTCGCGAAAACGTGTGCTGATATCATCCTCGCCGCGGTCGTCCTTAGACGACCCTAGATTTGACGACGACGAGGAAGGTGACTGTTGTCCAGCGTTGTCGCTTTTGTCGTGTTGCTCGTGAACGACGACGTTTAATCTTTGCGTTCTTCCTCGACGGAGTTGATGTTTATGAGCAGCAGCGTGATGCGAGACGAGCGAAGCACGATCGAAGGATGACGCCGATGATGAAACTGTCACTCCTCCTCGTGATGAGGTGGAAGCAACCGCAATCATCGGCGTTCGTATATCTTCCTTCTTCTCTTTTGTTTTGTTTTATTGTGTTTGTACAATTCGCGTATCCATCTTTTGTTTTTTTGAGGAGAGAAAGAGAGTGATGCACGGACTCTCTCGTGTGTGCGTTTGAGGAGTATCGGCATACACAAAATACAATTGAAGTATTATTGTATTATTCTAATAAATTACTTGACTAATCCTATGACAAAGACGCCGTGCATGGACGAAAACGGCGCGTTAATGTTCAGCACGCCGTTGCTTTCAAAAGCCACGTCGCTGGTATTCTTTTGTGGCGATCTAGGCGGATTTAAGTTTGCTTGTTTCCATGACGCGTTTAATTCGTCATCTCCTAATACGCGCACGCGCTCTACTTCGGTTTCGTCGATAAAAAATGGTACCTTTGATGAAACCGGGTCATATGTGCTCGTCGCGAGGGCGTAACGAGACCACCACAGTTTCTTCCTGTTGCGTCCACTCGGTGACGCGTGCGCGAACGATATGCCGTCGTCGTTGTAATACGCACCTCGCGCTTCGCCTTTCTCGTCCGGGGCGATGGAAATAGTGATTGGATCGTTTCGTTGAGCCTTCGTAGAACGACGCGCGCGTTCCTTTGTGATTAGAATACTACCACCTCTTTGAAACTGCGGAATGTCGCGCATGGTGACTTTCTTCATGAACTCTTTTGGACCAAAGTGCTTTTCGTTCGTATCGACGTCGTACCAAACGCCTTTTGGTAAATATATTTCAATTTGGGAAGCGCCGGCTTCCATGACTGGGTATACGAGCAGCGCGTCGCCGAGCATGAAGCAATCATCTTTGCGAAGGACTCTCGGGTCATCTGGGAATGCATAAAACAACGGCCGCACGATTGGAGTGCCTAATCGACTGTTTTCATCGAAGAGCGCGTAAAACGTAGGCAACAATCGGTACCGGTTTCGAATGGCCTCGCGAATTAAGTTTGTATTTTCGTCACCAAAAAGCCACGGCTCGCGACGTTTCGTGTCAATGTGCGCGTGTCCACGCATGAAAGGATAGAAAGCACCGAGTTGATACCATCTAACGAGCAATTCAGAATCAGGATTGCCGAAAAAACCACCAATGTCTGCGCCCGAGAATGGTAACCCGGTAAGTCCAAGCGTCAAGACCATCGGAACGGAGACTCTGAGATGTTCCCAATCTGCGGCGTTGTCGCCAGTCCAAATCGGACCTATTCTTTGCGTCCCCGCGAAAAAAGCGCGCGATAAAACAAATGGTCGTTCATTTTGCCTCTTTTCGATACCTTCTGCCGTTGCCATATGATAATACATGCCGAAAACATTGTGCACTTCTCTGTGTTCGACCTCGCCGTGATGGATCAAATCTTTTTGCATTGTAATTTCTGGCCCGTTGAACACGGACGGTTCGTTCATATCGTTCCACACGTATAAATCAGGCGTCGAGCCTTTATACGAGTCCAAGGCAAATTTAGACGCCCACCACGAACGAACGTCCGGGTTTGTGACGTCTAAATACATGGAAGAGCCTGGCCAACACCAGCCGTCGAAATCTGTCGTTTTGTCGTTCTTTTTCACGTAATACTGTTTCGACTCGGCCTCTTTGAATATTGGATACTTGTCATCTTTCTTTACGTGAGGATCTATGATGACAACCATTTTGCGCCCCTTTTCTGCGATATCGTTAATCATGCGTTCCGGCGTTGGGAATTTTGTGCTGTCCCACGTCATGTACCTTTTCCCGTCCGTGTGTTCAATGTCGAGCCAAATGACGTCGTATGGAATGTCGTGCTCATCAAATCCAGCGTCCACTTCCTCCACATCTTGCTCGTCGCGATAGTTCCAGCGACACTGGTGGTATCCGAGAGAAAATAGCGGCGGCAACGCAGTCGTGCCTAGAAAATCGCCGTACATTTTATGAATGCTCGCAAAATCCATTCCTGGAAACAAAAACAAATCGAGCGCACCGGATTCTGCCATCCAATGCGACGTGCGCTCGTCTAACGAACTTTCCTCTTTCACGATATCCACGTACGTTTCTGTCGGATTGTGGAAATACATGCCAGACGATATCGTCTCCCTCGCCTTACCGTCGTCATTCCCGGCTCCATTTACATTTTTACTCCCGTGCGCGAGCAACATCGGGATGGATCCGTACAATCCAAAAGGGGATTCCGATTCGTATTCGAAAACGTCTAAATTGTATAATCTGTACGGTTCTGATTCGTGATGTAGTTTCTGATCCACCTCTTCTTGCGACGACGGTCGTTTAATCGTAGATTTCAAGCTCAAACTCGTCGCGCGTTCCGGTAAACCGTACATGTCCGTCGCGTTCGGGAACGACACGTCGAACGAAATCGCCGTGTTTCCGTACGGTCTCGAATCCGTGTGCGAGTTGAACGTTTCTACCGTGTTGTCTCCTTCTCGAGCGAGACCACTCACATCATCTACCGTCTCAAACGCGAACGTCTCTTCTCGATTGAACGCCATAACTTCAACACCGTCTCGTTCCACGACCACAGCCAGCGGCGTTTCGTGCTCTACGCGAACGCGAACGTTCATCCCGCTGGCAACCATTTTCAACACCGTTTCTGTCTTCCCGCTCTCCGCGTTCTTTTCCATGTTCCTCTCTACCACCCATTTCGTCTGCAACGCCTTCACGGTTTCCTCTGGTACCAAGACATCTTTCGGCACGTACCTCGGGTGTAAGATATCGTCGAACCGGAGTCGCACGGCACCGTTCGCGTACGCATTCAGTTTCATCTCCACCGATGTTTTCATATCATCTAAGAGCACATCGAACGACGCTTCATCTTCGTCTTCTTCCTTTCTATTACTGCGCTCTTGCGACGACGACGACGACGACGACGCTGATGATGATGATGACGATGATGGTACGATCAACTTCCCGATAGAATACGCTTTCGGCGCGGCGTCCCGGTGTCGATTACAAAACGACGACGTTTCGCACGTCTTGAAATCTTGCGCTTTAAACGCTCCCACTTTTACGAGAGAGAAGATGAAGAAGAAGAAGAAGAAGAAGGAAGAGAAGAAGAAGAAAGGAAACGAGGAAAAGGTTCTCGGTCTCGATGCTCTCGTTTTTGTCGTCGTCGTCGAGATCATTCTTCTTTCTTTTGAAGTCTTTTAAGTGTCTCTAGAGTGTGTGGTTCCTCCTTCTGTGAAGTGTTACGACGTAAACTTTTGGACTGAAGAAGAGAGAGACTTCTTCTCTTCTTCTTCGTCAGAAAAAACCTCCAAAGGTCTGCTCTCGTCGTACTTTTTTATTGTGTTCACGCACAGAAGAAGATATACGAGATGCCGTCGTCGTCCCAATCGTCGTCGTCTAAACCGCAACCGATTGTTCGACAAGTTGGGTTTACCATCGGCGAAGAAGACGGGAACGCGACGACGAATACAAACACCGGTTTAGGCAGTAAAAAAACAACGCCGTCGTCGTCCTCTGCGGTGATTGGGAGCAGTACGAACGATGTCGTCGCGACGAGTAAAGAAGAGAACGACGACGCCGCGGTGGCATCCATCACGGCCGGGTTTGGAAGCGTCTTAAACGTGTCTTCTTTGCATCAACAAAGTCCAGAGAGGAAGAAGACGAAAGAAGAAAAGCCGGTGCAAGAAAAAGAAGCTGATGGTGCTCCTGCTCCTCCTCCTCCTCCTCTTCCAGAGAGCGATAAAGACGAAGAAAAGAAACGAAAAGCTGAGGAAAAAGAACGCAGACGACAAGAACATCTGGCGAGAATGGCTTCAGAAGGGAAACCGGAACCGAAATTACAAAAAGCGGCGTCGAAAGCAGAACGAAGGGCGCAGCAAGAGGCGCAAAGAGCGGCGAAGGAACAAGAGAAGAGTAGCGGCGGCGCCGCGACGAAGAAGAAGCAAGAGAAGGGTGGTAGCACTACTACTACTACTACTACTACTAGTAAAGGGGGTAGCGCGCCGAGTGGTAGCGGCGATAAGAGTGCCTCGACAGTAGGAGGTGGTTCCACGGACGAGACGCATCGATCGTTCGCGGACGTTCGGACAAAGACGCGCAAAGATTCGCACTTTTGCGAGCGGCATTTCTCGCACCTCAATTTGCATCAAACGTCCACATCAAATAAAATCGACCACGATTTGATCGAGTTTCAGTATCCGTGCGTGGAAAGATTAGCAGAAGCATATCAAACGAGAAAGTGCGTGGGAAGTACGAACAGAGTTCGTCAACTGTTGTTGTGTTTAAAGGAAGTCGTGCAATCGTACTCGCACAAATCTGGGAGCTATTCGCAAGCGTTGTTAGTTTTGATTAACCACGTCATTTCGAGAATTCAAGAGGCTCGACCGATTTCTACGAGCATGGGGAACGCCGTGAAATCGTTAAAAACGCACTTAGCAGTGCTTTCTCAAGGTGAGAAATTGAAAGAAGCCAGAGACGACGCGGAGATGATGACAGTTGAAGCTCAAAAGAAGAAAACGCTCGAACATCTCGAGGATACTTTGAAAGAATACGTCGAAAGAGCGGTCGAGACGATCGTCAAAACACTTTCGACCTATTACGCGGAGAAGCAAGTTCAACACGTGGTGACGTTTGGACATTCTGAATCGGTTGTGAAATCATTAATACGTGCAAAAGAGAGCGGATACGAAAACATGTGCGTCACCATAGTCGACGCCGCGCCGTCGTTTGAGGGACGAAAAACGTTAAATCATCTCCTCGATGCGGACATTTCGTGCGAATATACGCTCATGCACGGCATGGATGTGGTCTTTCAACGCTTCAGTAATAGTAGAGACGGAGCAGACCAATCCATGGTTTGTTGCATTGGCGCGAGCGCCGTCCTCGCGAACGGGAAAATCATGTCTCGAGCCGGATCTGCGAGCTTTTGCAACGCGGCGAAAAGTAGGGGAGTGAAGGTGCTCGTCGCTGCTGAAACGATCAAGTTTCACGAACGGGTCGGTATTGATTCCGTGCTACACAACGATATCCAAGATTTCGTCATCGAACCAGGAATGATTTCGAATTTGCGTAAACTGTGCTTATCGTACGATCTCGTGGAGGATATCGGCGAGATCGTTTGCGAGAAAGGAATTATTGCTCCAGGGAAAGCGGTAAACTTCGTTATTTAGTTTTCAAGTCTTATAATATTTTGCTATATTAATGCGCCTACTAGTTTACAATTCAACGCTGATCTGCTACTTCTACTATTCGTCGTTCTCTTCGTGCCACTGCTTTATTCGAGCTTTCACCATGTCGTTTGTCGTGAAAGATATGGCCACCGCCAGAGGCCCCTTCATCCAATTCATCGTCAATCCTTTGTACAGTCCCGATAATCCCTCCGTTTTGCCTATGTGCACGAGTGCACTTACGACGGAAGATGTTCCATTCACTTGTCCGTGTACTTGTACTCGTCGTCGGACAATATCTAACGGATACGTGCATGTCTGCGCCAATAAACCGGCAAAACCGCCGAATAGTAAACGGCTCGTCACCGGAAGGTCCTCGCGCGAGGAGGACTCGTCCATTTTCACGTCGTCGCCATCTTTTTGTTCATGCTGTTTCATTTTTATCGACGCCGCTTTCAAGGTTTCAAACGTGGCGAACGAAATTCCAGCGTAAGGCATTATTCCTAAAAGCGTAGGCGTTAATCCAGACGCCAATCCGCGAACCCCTCTTTTCTTGATGATATCGACTAAATCTTCAATGGCTGCTTTCTTGTGCGTTTCCGCACCTGCCGCAAATCTCGCGCGCAATAAGTCGAGTGGATACGTCAACGTCGTCGCCGTCGCGCCCGACATCGCACCGGCAACGAATCGCGCAAAGGTCGGCGTTCCCGAACTTTCGTTTCCATCGCTCAGATAGTGCGTCGTTTTTTCTAAATACTTTGGGAAGGCGAAAAAACTCGTCGCCGCGTACGGAATGACTCGAAGCATCTGCACGCCATTCCCACGCCATAATGCAATAACCCCATCCTCTCTGACTATTTTTTTCCCCAACTCAAACGCACTGTTTACTGTAAACTTTCTGTTTGGATCTACTTGGTACATGATTTTTACGCGATCTAAAGGCGCTATGGTCGTTTTCGCGCACGCTCCAGCCGTGGCGCCGGCGATGAGCGCTTCTAAACTCGATATTTGTTTTCTCTCGTCGTACGTCGCCGGTGTTGGCGTGGGGGGCGAGTTTGATAATTCCGCGCGAGCATCGTGAATTATGTTCTGAAATATATCGTTCGCGGTGAATCCCAACGCGCTCGCCAACGGGCCTTTCAACCACGTCAGCGTAACACCTTTGAACAAACCGTTTCGTAAACCTTCCGTTTGATAAATGCGTAATAAGCCTTGCGACACCGAAGAATACATCGGTTTACACCCAGGCGTCCCTGCCGGCGAGGCGGGGTTTTTCGAAACGCCGCCGACTTGTAATCGTCGTCGAACGATGTGTAAAGGATACGTGACGGTTTGCGCAATCATACCGGCGGTTGCGCCGGCGGCTAATTTCCCGGCGATCAACATTCTCGGGTGGTCCTCAAACGCTTGCGGATGCCTTCTAATGCTCAGTTCAAATCTACTCTTTAACGTCTCGTACGCTGCAAACGAGATCCCTCCGTAAGGAACAATCCCCATGAGCGTCGGCGTTATCCCCGTGTACAGCGCTCTCACGCCGCCCCCTGTGGTCACGGCTCTGAACAACACCCTCGAACTTTCTGTTAGAGACCCGCTAAACCGCTTTAAGTGTTTGCTCGACTCAGCACCGTCCACAAACGCAGCACTTCTGGCGTGTAACAAATCAAGAGGGTAGGTCAACGCCGTCGCTGTCGTTCCGGCTAATGCGCCCGCGGTGAAACGCGTAAACACCGTCCCGCTTTGCTGTTCCGTGAAATCCAAATCGTCTTCGTCATACATCGCTTTGATCAAAAACTTGTTGTATATGTTATAGGTCCCAAACGTTGTCGCGGAATACGGCAAGATTCGTGCAATTGCTGGCGTTGCGCCTCGCCATAACGCCGTCACGCCTTCATTTTTCACGATATTTTTTGTCGTCTGCATGCCTTTTTGGAACGTGAAATTCCCTCCATCCGATTGGATTTGAAACAACAGTTTTACTCTATCGATAGGCGCCGTGGAGAATCTCGATAAGGCGCCCGCGCACGCGCCAGCGGCAAACCGTTCCCCCGTCGTCGGTTCTCTTCTCAAAATCTCTTTTCTCTGCTGTACCTCTTCCTCTTTCGGCGGGTTCCTGTGCACTAAACGACGAAACATTTTTTGTTTGTTTGTTCTCTCTTTCTCTCTCTCTCTCTCTCGGGTCTCTCAAACTCTCAACACCATCATAATCATCATCTTCGTTGTAGTATCGATAGTATTGATATTATTATTATTATTATCAGGTACAATTATTACATATATATAAAGAATCGCGGTCGACGCGTCCTTTTGTGTTAATGATGCGTGTTAATGCGTGGTGCTCTCTTCTTTCGGGTTGAACGCGCTTTCTCTTTCTCTTTCTCTTATTTTTAGGTATGACAACAGAAAGAGAGTGATGAGAGACCAAAACCACGAATGTACTATTTAGGGTATGAAAATGACGCTCTGATTTTTTTCTTGGAGACAGACGTTTGTTGTTTGTTTGTCGTCTTTTTGTACGATTCGTCCTCAAAAGTTGTCTCACGCACACACATCGCGCGCGCGCTACTATCACATCTCT
>Ga0213868_10001439_pt1 | contig 23012 bp, 25 predicted proteins | sample PICome_9_FD_160087 | JGI IMG/M metagenome (GOLD analysis project Ga0213868, IMG submission 160087) | Coastal seawater microbial communities near Pivers Island, North Carolina, United States - PICO127 | ecosystem: Environmental > Aquatic > Marine > Coastal | place: USA: North Carolina... | reverse complement strand
GGAATCATCAACTTGCTGCATATGCATCTGGTGGACAATATTCTAACAGTTATGCTGAGTTATATAGAGTATCAACTTATAATAGTGCAGTAGGCCTTGCATAAATATGATTAAAGGGAAAAAATAATGGCATATATTGGCGCATCACCAAGTTACGGTGTATTTGACAGACAGGTTTTGGCGGGTGATGGTACAACCACATCTTACAATCTTGACCATATGGCAGTACCAACTTCGTTGTTGGTCGTACTTGATGGTGTCGTGCAAGAACCCGAATATTCGTATTCAACTAGTCTTGTTTCTGGACAACCAAAGATTACATTTTCACAAGCACCAGATAATGGTGGTAGAGTTTCTATTGTCTATCTTGGTAATGAAGTTCTAACAGCAACTCCTGCTACCTCATCAACACACATAGATGAGTTTAATGGTGATGGTTCTGATACTACATTTACATTGACAAGAACTCCTGCTGCAAATGCCGCTCAAAACTTTGCTGTGTTTGTAGATAATGTATATCAAAGATATGGTTCTTCATATGCGTATACCGTCAATGGTGACGTATTAACATTTACATCTGCTCCACCAAGTGGAACAAATAACATTCAATGTATTCAATTGAATGGGGTGAACACACTAAATACTATTGCAGATGGAACTGTGTCTGTTGCAAAGGTTCAGCAAGGGGTATTTGACCAAGCAGAAGATGACGCAACGGCACTGGCAATTGCTTTAGGATAATATAGGAAAAAAACATGGCGAACACATTTAAGAATGCTGCATTGGCAAACGTAAGTAATAGTTCTTATCAAACTTTATACACTGCTCCTGCCGCAACACAAACAGTTATTTTAGGACTGGCGATTGCAAACAAGACAACTAATGCAGTTACAGTCAAAGTACAATTTACAGACACTTCTGCAAGTACAACATTTCAGTTGTTGGAAGATGTCAGTATCCCAGCAAACACGACATTAGAAACACTCGCTGGACAAAAGTATATACTTGAAGCAACAGATATTCTCAAAGTTCAAGCTGGAACTGGTTCGGCAATAGATGTCGTTCTTGGTTTCATGGAAAAAGCATAAGGGAGTAATCTATGCCATATCTTGGAAGTACACCAAATGCTAGTTTCTCTTCAAGAACTAAACAAGATTTTACTGCAAATGGTAGTACAACAGATTTCACATTAAATAGTGCAGTTGCTTCTGCAAACGATATTGAAGTATTCGTAGGAAATGTTCGCCAAGAACCTACTGATGCTTATACCGTTTCTGGAACAACTCTTGCTATGTCAGCACCGCCTGCAACTGGATTAAACTTCTATGTCGTATTCAAAGGACTAGAAGAGAACTCAGTCGTTCCTGCTGATGGAACTATTAGTTCTGCAAAGATTGCTTCAAGTGCAGTAACAGATGCAAAGATTGCTGGAATGGCGGCGTCAAAACTTACTGGTGCATTACCAGCAATTAGTGGTGCCGCATTGACAGGTATTTCATCCCCTACTAAGGACTATGCAAGAGTTACTTTTTCTGGGCCTAATATTGCTCACAATACTGTAACAGCAATTACTCCAACATTACAAGCACAATCAAATAATTTTACTATTGCAAATACTTCTCAAATTATACCAAGTGTTGCTGGAGATTATCTTGTTGTATTCCAAGCAGGATGTAGTATAACTACAACTGGTGGATATACTCCAACATCATACATTTACAAAAACAGTAGTAACTGGGCGTCACAAAGTGATATTATAAATTATGCTGGTGGTTCTAATCTAGGGTTTCCTACTGTTGTCAGTATAGTGTCTATGAATGGTTCTTCAGATTACTTTCAGTTTGCATTATATACTAACTCTGGCGCAACTGGTACTAGTACTTATGGTACTGCTGTAATTGTTAGAATAGCTGATTAAGGAAAGATAGAATGAATTTAGCAAGTAAAATAATGAAATTAAAACCTTCCTTAACCAATGATGATTTTCATCCAGAGACAGGAACAATTTTAATCATGTCAGAAAATGGTGTGGAGTCCATTGAAAAGTGGGAACACAAAACTGTAAGTCAACCATCACAATCTGCAATTGATGGAATCAACGATTCAACGATTACTGCCGAACAAAACATTACTGCTCTTCGTGCAGTAAGAAACACTAAACTCGCAGAAACAGATTGGGTTGTCACTATGCATAAAGAGTTGGGAACAAACATTCCTGCTGCATGGAAAACATATCGTCAAGCATTAAGAGACATTACAGATAGTGCTACATCACTTGATGATGTCACTTGGCCGGAGAAACCATAATGCCTTTAAGTATAATACAAAGTGGAATGAGACAAAATGTTGTAGCATCTGATTTAGATGTTGCAACTCAGGGTGTTGGACTTTCTGGTTGGGAACATATCGAAACAAGAGTTTGTAAATCAGATGGCGACACTAATTTTCAAAACGGAGTATCTGGGAGTTCGAGTTATGCCACTATCAATATCAACTTGTCAACTATAAAAACTAGATATCAATGTTATAAAATGTATTATCATTTTACTCATACTGGATCAACCACGGCGAATCTTTTATTTGATACTATAAGAATGGATCAAACATCAACAGCTGTTGGTAGTTGGTTCGGTGGGGCAACAGTACAAGACACGACAAGTGGTGCCACTAGTTTGACAAGAAATGCTAGTACAACCTTGAAGCTTCAAAATAATATTTGGGCAAGGGGTTCAGCCACTGCCGGTTATCGTGCTGGAGTTCAGGGAGAACTTACTGCAAGAGGGTTTCATCCAGAGGCTATTGCAAACATGGATGGTTTTGACCATAGGTCTTTTGCAAATGACACAACTGTGGCATCAGAAGTTACTAACATTGGTTATAGAACGTATTATCATACTATAGCTCAAACCTACAATCAGACATCGAGTGTATATCAGGGTACGAATGGAACTGCTCGTCAGAATCAAACTTTCGATCCAACTGCCACAGGAAATGCATCAGATTCATTTGGTGGATTTCAGTTTGCAATTAATCAAAATGTATCTGGTTCAAATTTTAATTTTGCAAAGGGAAGTTACATTTCAGTCTATGGATTGAGAATGCCAACAGGAGATTAATAGATGGCTGAGTATAAATGTAAAAATTGCGATAACGTAGAAGAAGTCACAGTAACAAACGAAACTATTACTGATGGTGATGAAAGTTGGACTGTAAAATCATCTGGTGAAACTGGATGCACAAGTTGTGGGTTCACACAATGGGAAGATGCAGACTAAATAGTATGAACGAGATTAGGAAACAATAATATGCCATTCATAGGACAACAGCCAGTAACAGGTGCATATCATAAGTTAGATGCTATTACAACATCTGCCACTGCGACTTATAATCTACTGTTAAACGGTGGTGCATATTCGCCTGCTAGTGCAAATCATTTGCTGGTTTCGCTCAATGGTGTTATGCAGGCCCCACAAGATTCATTCACTGTATCTGGTTCAACAATCACATTCGCTTCTGCTCTAACAAGTTCTGATAACATCGACTTTATCATGGCACTTGGAGATGTTCTTAATATTGGAACACCAAGTGACGGAAGTGTAAACACAAGTCAACTTGCTAACAGTGCAGTGACAGATGCAAAGGTTGTTGGAATGTCATCATCGAAACTTACTGGTGCATTGCCAGCGGTTTCTGGTGCATCACTGACATCTCTTCCAAATGGCAATCTAATTCAAGTTGCAACTAAAACAAGGACTTCTTCAGATACATCTGGAAGTTTTGATCTTCCAAATTGTTTTACATCAACCTATAATGATTATGTGATTGACTACAAAATTACATCGACTGTCGCAAATGTAAATACATTAAGTTTTGCATTGGAAACTTCTGGTGCCGATGTTGAATCTAATGGTATTTACTCTAGTAGTCTTTCATCTTGGGCGTCAGCAACCTTTACAACAGAAATCGAGTATTGGACGCTTGGTGCTGGAACTACTGGTTCTGTACGGGCCGCCGCAAGTACATACGCCTTTCTAGGTGCAAATACCAGCGTTACTGATGCATCCTCTTATTTTGAAGGTAGACTATGGATGAAGAATGCATATTCTGGTACTGGATTTATGTATTGGGCTGAACATTTTATGTATAATCCAGTTTTATATTGGGAAATGCCAAAAGGAGTAGCAACAAATGCTGCCGCTGTAAACGCAAGGGGTATCAGATTTTTTCAAGAAACGAACGCACCAAATTACGGCGAGGCGAGTAGTTTGTTGAATACAACTGGTGAAGTGACAATTTATGGAGTGGTAGGGTCATGAGTGTAGCAAAAGCAATTATGGCACTTGTAGATGGTGCAAATGTTAATGTAGATTTTAGAGTTATTCCAAGCGGAAATATGACAGATTATACTGTTGAGTGGTTGAATGATAGTTTGACTGAACCAACATCCTCTGCAATTGAAACAAAAAGAAATGAGATATACGCTGCAGAAAAGTTGGATGAAGTGAGAGAAGAAAGAAACAGAAAACTCGCAGAAACAGATTGGACACAGAACAGAGATGTTACTCTTTCAAATGATGCAGATTGGAAAACATACAGACAAGCACTTAGAGATATAACAGATGATGCAACATCACTTGATGATGTTACATGGCCGGAGAAACCATAATGGCATTGATTAAAGTAAATAATAGAGGACAATCTGTTTCTTTAGATAGTAGACGGAATCTTGTCTATAATGGAGCCATGCAAGTCTCTCAAAGAAAAGCCACAACTCACACCACTACAGGTTTGGCAAATACTGGTGGTGTTATTACAGTAGATAGATTTTCTCATCGTAGAGGTGGTACTTGGGCAAATGCACAATTCAGTCACACAAGAGTTGATGCATCTGGAACAGGTGATGCCGGACTTATTCATGCACTACAAGCTAAATGTACAACAGCAGAAGGAGGCTCCGTACCAGCTAGCACATCAGTTGGTATAGGATATTATATCGAAAAGCGTGATACACATAGACTTGGTGTAGGAACTTCTAATATGTCTCAATCAGTTTTAAGTTTTTATGTAAAGGCATCAATAGCAACTACATATGGATTATATATCCTTGCATATCAACACGCAACTCCACAAGAAATAGTTATACCATTTACTATTAACGCAGCCAATACATGGCAAAGAGTAAGTATTCCTATTCCAGCATATAATGTTGCATTAGATAGTGACGCCGATAATACTACTGGATGGGCAATTCACATAATGTTAGATGGACAAACCGCTTCCTACACGAATAACACTTGGGCGAATGAATCTGGCGCTGGCCTAATACTTCCTAATGGAGTAAGTTCTACAACTTTCTCAAATACTCTGAACGCTACCTTTGAAATTACTGGCGTACAGTTAGAAAGGGGCACAATCCCATCTCCATTTGAGCATAGAACATATGCAGAAGACCTTAGAGATTGTCAGCGCTATTATTTCCACACCTATCGTCATGGTATTGCCATTGGTAGTACTGGTTCTGATAATGGTGCAGCGCAATGTAGAAATGATGGGGGTACTGCAACCACTAACCACCATAACTTTACAGTAATCTATCCAGTACCAATGAGAGACACACCAATTATTACATACTATAGTCTCAATGGAACTGTAGATAGGGCTAGTCATGTTGGCGGTGATTTCGCCCACGATACAAATGTAAGCATAACTGGAACATATGAATTAGGTGAACGAGGTATTAATGGTTTTTCTGTTGCGGCTGGTGATATTGCCCTTGCCGCTCATGTAATTGCAACATCAGAATTATAATAAGGATTGAAGATATGATTATTACAAACGCATATTACTTAGTACCTAGAGATGATGATGGAAATATTATTTCTGGTGCAGATGCAAATGGTATCAAGGCGACTGTTGATGGTATTCCCTGTCACGTTCCCTTAAATACTGCCAATACCGTATATGCAGAGATTCAAAAACAAATTACGGCAGGAACTTTAACTGTAGGTTCTGCCTCAGACTATGATGCAGTGATTGCCGCAGAACTAGCAGCAGACGGTCACTAATAAATAAAGAGAAACAGGACATACATAAATGGCAATTTCTAGAATTAAAACAGACGGTATTCAAGACGATGCTGTAACCTCACCAAAAATTGGACACAATCCAGATTTTGATGGGCAGTATGTTCGTGTGCCTCATGGTACAACTGCTGAACGTCCTGGCAGTCCTGCTGCTGGGTATCTAAGATTTAATACCACAATTGGTACACTAGAACAGTGGAACACAAACACTAACTCATGGGCTGCGATCGACAGTCCACCAATTATTGCATCTCGTGCTTACGCTGGTTCAGAGACTGCCGTTGACCCTGCTGGTGGTGAAACAATCACTCTTACAGGTTCTAACTTTAAGGCCGGCGCAACTGTGACTGTCGGCGGAACTACTGCACCTTCTGTGTCTATTGTCAGTTCATCATCTATTACATTTACAACACCAGCAAAGACTGCTGGTGACTATGATATTGTAGTAACAAATACAAACGGACTTGCTGCAACTCTAACTAATGGAATTTCTTACAACGGAGCTCCAGCATTTACAACTGCTGCTGGTAATGTTGGTACTTTATTCAATAGCGAAGCAATGTCAACAATTACTATTGTTGCCGCAGAACCAGATAGTGGAACGCTTGCGTTTTCTATAACTTCTGGTGCATTACCTTCTGGTGTATCTTTGGGTTCTGCAAACGGACAACTTACTGGAACACCAAATCCAACTATTAGTGCAAATACAACATTTAACTTTACTGTAACTGCAACTGACGATGAAAGTCAAACAAACGCTCGGGCATTTAATCTAATTGTTCTTAGAAAAATATATAATGTTCCAATCACAAGAAGTTTAATGCTCAATGACAACGAAGCACAGTATTTGAATAGAACGCCCTCTGCATCAAATCGCAGAACTTGGACTTGGAGTGGTTGGGTTAAGAGATCAAATATTGAAACATTTCGATCAATATTTGCTGCACAATCATCTAGTTCAAATCGAATTCGTATTACCTTCGGAACTAATAATGAACTTCAAGTATATGGAGAATATACTGGTGGAACTTCAAATAGTATAAATTTACAAACAAATCGTTTATTTAGAGACCCATCAGCTTGGTATCATATTGTTTTTGTAATGGACACAACTCAGGCAACTGCTTCAAATCGAGCAAAAATGTATGTAAATGGCGAACAGATTACATCTTTTTCTGTTTCTACATATCCATCCCAAAATGACCAATTAGAGGTAAATGCTGCATCGGCACATTTTATTGGACAAAAGGGCGATAGTAGTGAATATTATGATGGTAATATAGCAGATATCCACTTTATTGACGGACAAGCAAAAGCGCCAACAGATTTTGCAAACTCATATAATGGCGTTTGGACACCACAAACTTACACTGGAACATATGGCAGTAATGGATTTAGATTAGCTTTTGCTGATGATTCAGATATTGGTAATGATACATCTGGTAATAATAATGATTTTACTCCACAATCTATGCATCCAGATAATGTAAGACTTGATTCTCCCACGACAAATTTTGCACACCTTAATTCTAATGATACAAGAGGTACAGTAACGATCCAGAATGGCACATATGCGGCACTCGGCGCAAATGGAACGGTAACAGGAACACAGTCACTACCTTCGGGAAAATGGTATTGGGAATGCAAAGTTATTAACGCTATAGCTCCTTACATTGGGCTACGGAGAACTGGTGATACTAGGGCTGCTTATACATCCGGCGCTATTGCTTTCCAAGTCGGTGGAAATATATATTCTGAACTAGCAGACCTTAATATAGATGGTGGAGTGGCTTACAGTAGCAATGCTGTTATTGGTGTTGCCTATGACGCAGATAATTTTAAAGTACATTGGTCAGTAAATGGACAGTGGTATACCGCCAATGCTGCAAGTGCATCGACTCTCACAATTTCACAAGTAGCGGCAGGAACTAGTGCATATGATCTTTCTTCCTTTATTGGCTCCAGTGCAACTGGAAACAAGCTTATTCCTTATTTTGCAACTTCAACAGCGAACACTGAACTAGTAGTCAACTTTGGGCAAAATCCAACATATAATGGTCTTGTGTCTGCTGGTACAAATACAGATGGTAATGGCAGAGGACTATTTACTTATCCTGTTCCTTCAGGCTTCTTGGCAGTTTGTGCTGAAAATATTGCAGACGATACAGACATTGATATTCGTGCTGATGTTCGCCCAGATGATAACATGAAGTGTGTTACATACACAGGCAACGGTACTGCAAGAAGTATTACTGGGCTTGGCTTCCAGCCAGATTTAGTTTGGATTAAAGATAGAGTTGGTACTTATAACCATCAACTTTACGATTCTGTTAGAGGCCCAACTGGATCACTTGCTGGACTTCTAACTAATAGTAATGCCGCAGCGAATGATTATAGTGCATTTACAAGTTTTGATAGTGACGGATTTACTATAACTGGTGTGGATGGTGTTAATAAAGATACCAGACAGCACGTTGCATGGTGTTGGAAGGCTGGTGGAGCTACTACTGCAACAAATGTTGCTGCCGCTGGTGCAGTACCAACTGCTGGTTCAGTAAAGATTGACGGTGCAAATAAGACAGATGCACTTGCTGGAACTCTGGCAGTAAAAGAGTTAAGTGCAAATACAAAAGCAGGATTTAGTATAATACGATGGACAGGCGACAATGCTGATAGAACTATTGCTCATGGTTTAACTGAAACCCCAGAATTTTTTATGACCAAAAGTTTGTCACAAACAAGAAATTGGGAAGGTTTTCATAAGAACACTTCAGTAGGATATGTTTTATATTTGAATACGACAATTGGTCAAAACAATGCTAGCAGTACTTACTTCTCAGGTGGGTTTCAAGATCCTAACACAAATAACTCAACAATCCAGTTAAGTAGCTATGTCACTGGTAATAATCTTGATATGATAGGATATGCATGGCATAGTGTGGCCGGATATAGTGACATTGGATTCTATATTGGCAACAATAGTGCCGATGGGCCGGCAGTTCAATCTGGCTTCAAGCCTGCGTGGTTGATGATTACAAAATTAGGTAGTGGTGCCAGTGATGGTAGTAGTTGGTTTATACTGGATAATGCTAGAGACCCAATAAATAATCCAAACAAATACCTATTGTTAGCTAACAGCGCAGCTGGTGATGGCCCAGCAAGTGCTGCAACAACTACAACGGTTCACTGGCAGTCAAATGGATTTAAGGTTATTAATACTGGTTCTGGTGGTCTGAATGAAAGCGGCGCAATATATATTTACATGGCATTTGCAGAGAATCCGCTTAAGTATGGCGAAGCAGTTTAATTAAAATCTTAACCATCTAATACGCAATCCTTATAAATAGAACAAAGGAGACTGTGTTCGATGGCAACTATTTCTAATTTATTTATTGACCAAGATGCTGACTTCACCACAACGGTGACAGTTAATGATTCTACTGGTACTGCACTTGACTTGACAAATTACACTGCACTTGCTATGATACGAAAATCGTATCAATCATCAACTGCAACTACATTTACTTCTGCATTCGTTTCTCCACGAACAACAGGTCAAATCACAATTTCACTAACAGACACGCAAACCGCTGCTCTTGAATCTGGACGTTACGTTTATGACTTAGTTATAACCGATGCATCTGGTAATAAGACAAGAGTGGTAGAAGGTATTGCAACTGTAAACCCAAGCGTATCAAGGTAAAACTATGGCAATCACAGCAAAAGTTAATACAACAAGAAGTGTAGTAGGTTCGGTATCTCAGGGAAATCAACCTCAAGTAACTCGTGTAACAGTGCCAGGCCCCAAAGGGGATACTGGACTTGCTGGTTCAGCACAGAACCAGATATCATCAGCATCTGATGTTGATGTAACATCCTTTCCTGTTCAAGATGGTTCTTTACTTCAGTATAGATCATCTACTGGAAAGTGGACTGCAAGGAATGAACTTGATACAACTTCTGGAAACCTCGTTTTGAGTGGTGGAAGTTTTTAACTAATAGGAAGAAAGTAAAATGGCACTAACATTACAAATTAAAAGGTCTACTGGTAGTACCGCCCCATCAGCTCTTGCCGATGGTGAACTCGCCTATACCCACGGCAACGATGTATTATATATCGGAGATGGGTCTACGGTAGAGGTTATTGGGGGTAAATCCTTTAATGACAAGATTGACCATACTGCTGGTACACTAACTGCTAGTTCTGCTGTCCTTGTTGACAGTAACAAAGCAGTTGATGAACTGCTTGTTGGTAATCACGCAACGACAGGTGGACAAATTAAACTCAATGAAGGTACTAACAACGGTACACACTTTGTTGGACTAAAGGCACCCAATGCACTTGGTGGTAACGTAACATTTACACTACCGACTGCTGATGGAAATGCAAATGAATTTCTAAAAACAAATGGTTCTGGTGCATTATCATTCGGTGCAATTTCAAGTTCATTCACACTTGCAGCCGATAGTGGTTCTAATGATACATTCAATACCAGTGAGACACTTACATTTACTGGTGGAACAGGTATTGACACAACCGTATCAAATAACGCAATCACATATGCAATTGATTCAACTGTTGCAACCCTAGCAGGTTCACAGACATTTACAAACAAGACACTAACTGCTCCAGTAATTGAAGGTGGAACAGTTGGTAACTCGACACCAGTAACAATTGCAAAGATTGACAATATTCAAGTTGATGCAAACACAATCTCAACAACTAACTCTAATGGCAACCTAGTCCTATCACCAAATGGAACAGGTTCGGTAACAGTTCCTTCTGGTTATGAGGGAAGAGCAGGCTTTGGCGATGACTCACTTGTAAACAAATCATATGTTGATGCAGTTGCAAATGGACTTGATGTTAAAGCATCTGTAAAAGTTGCAACCACAGCAAACCTTGCTGGTTCTTATAACAATGGTAACGGAACAATCACTGCATCTTCAAACGGTGCAATTTCAGTTGATGGTGTAAGTCTTTCTGTAAACGACAGAGTTCTTGTTAAAGATCAAACAACACAAACACAAAACGGTTTCTATAAAGTGACAACTGTAGGTTCTGGTTCTGCCGCATTCGTCCTTACCAGAACACCAGATGCAGATGCTGCCAATGAACTTACAGGTGGTGCATTTACTTTCGTTGAAGAAGGTACTGCAAACGCAGACAATGGTTATGTTTTGACTACAAACGGAACACCAACACTTGGTACAACTAACATTACCTTTGAACAATTCTCTGGAGCCGGACAAATTTCTGCTGGCGCTGGTTTAACTAAAACTGGTAACACAATTGATGTCGTAGGAACAGCAGACAAGATTACTGTATCTGCAAATGCACTTACAATTGCATCAACTTATGTTGGCCAGTCATCTATTACTACTTTAGGCACTATCTCAACTGGTGTTTGGAATGGCACTGCAATTGCAGCGACTTCTGGTGGTACTGGACTTTCCAGTATAGCAAAAGGTTCTGTCCTTGTAGCGAACTCTGCCGATACTTTGTCTGCACTTGATGGTGGTGGTTCTAATGATGGAGTTCTGTTCTACACAGCATCTTCTGATACACTTTCTTTTGCAACGAGTATTGACGGCGGCACATTCTAATAAGTAGTCATGTAGGAGTGCCTCATGGCTGTGGATTTAAAACTTAAAAGATCGCATACCCACTCTACAATACCATCTACTTCGGATTTGGTAGAGGGTGAGTTTGCAGTCAATACATATGATGGTAAAATGTATATGCGTAACGGCAGTAACACTATTGTTACTGTTGGAAACAATTATGCAACCGACTATGAATCATCCACAAAAACTTTCTATGTAACAGTTGCAACATCAACTTCTGCTCACGTTCATAACGGTAGTGGTTCTAGTAATAAGTACAAGATTAACGGTGTCTTTTCACCATATCTAAAACTTATCCCTGGCATTACATATCGGTTCGATCAAGCAGACAGTAGTAACTCTGGGCATCCATTCAGATTCTATCTGGATGAAAACAAGTCTACTGCATACACAACTGGTGTAACAACTGCCGGAACTGCTGGTAGTGCTGGTGCATACACAGAGATTACTGCAACACATTCGACTCCTGCTGTTCTTCACTATCAATGTTCTGCACACGCTCTTATGGGTTGGGCTGCATTTGTACACACAGATAATCTGACTGCATTTGATACTGGTGACTTGACAGAGGGTTCTAACCTTTACTTTACTAACGCACGAGCAGACGCACGAGTAAATGCAGTATTACCAAACACTGATAGTCTAACAGAGGGTTCTAGTAATCTTTACTATACAGATGCAAGAGCGCAAGCAGTTTCTATCAACAATGTTGTGGAAGATACAACGCCTCAACTTGGAGGCAACCTTGACTTAAACTCACAAAACATTACTGGTACTGGTAACATTTCTACTACTGGTGATATTACCATAACAGATACCGATGCTGGTTCTGCTGCTGGGCCTGAACTTGTTCTTTATAGAAATAGTTCTTCTCCTGCCGATGCAGATTATCTTGGACAACTACAGTTCAAAGGTAGACACGATGGTGGTGGTGATGAGATATATGCAAAGGTTACTGGTAAGATTACTGATGCATCACAGGGAACTGAAGATGGACTTATCGAAACTGCAATCAAAGGAAACGGTTCTTTCACGATTGTTAGTAGACAGAAATCAAATGAACTACAACTTCTAAACAGTGTTGGACTTAGTGTTGCTGGTAACACAACACTATCTGGTACACTAAACGGACACACAATTCCAGGCGGTTCTGGAACACTTGCGTTGACAAGTGACATTGGTTCGACAGACTTATCTGCCGATTCGACTCCTCAACTTGGAGGCGATTTAGATGTAGTTACACACGGTATTGTTTCCACATCAAATAGAAATATTACAATCACACCAAACGGTTCTGGTTCTGTTATTATTGACGGACTATCACATCCACAAGCAGATGGTAACTCTGGACAAGTTATAACAACAAATGGTTCTGGACAGTTATCCTTTGCATCTGTTGGTTCACTTGCTGGTGCAGGCATTTCAAACGTATCTGATGATACTTCGCCTCAACTTGGGGGGAACTTGGACGTTGTAACCCACTCAATTGTTTCCACATCAAACAGAGATATTAATCTTACACCAAATGGTTCTGGTAAAGTTGTTGTTAGTTCAACTGGAATAGAGTTTAGTGATGGTTCAGTTCAAACCGCTGCTGGTGCCGATCAAGGATTTGCAATCGCCATGGGCATTGCACTTGGGTAGTATAAATACTATAAAAGGATAAATTAAATGGCAATACCTACAACAAGAACAGATTTTAAGGAGTGGTGTCTCAGGAGTCTAGGTAAGCCTGTAATCGAAATTAATGTCGATCCAGATCAGGTAGAAGATAGAATAGACGAAGCTTTACAATACTTTGCACAATATCACTATGATGGTATTGAAAGAGTGTATTTAAAATATCAAATTACTGCTGCAGATATTACTCGTGCAAGAAGTGATAACAGTTTAGCACAAGTAACAGATATTGATGGTTCTACAACGGCAGTCTGGAAAGAACAGAAGAATTACATTCCTGTTCCAAGTTCTGTTATATCCATAGTAAAAGTTTTTCCTATGACGGATAAAGCATCACTGAATATGTTTGATCTCAGATATCAATTGAGACTAAATGATTTATATGATTTTAGTTCAACTTCTTTGATACATTACGAAATGACAATGCAACATCTAGACTTTTTAGATCATATTCTTATTGGTGAAACTGCAATACGTCACAATCAACATCAAAATAGATTATACCTAGACGCAGATTTCCAAACAGATTTTGTAGAAAATGACTATATTATTATTGAATGTTATCGTAATTTAGACCCTTCCACATATCCAGATGTTTATAATGATATATTTCTAAAAAAATATTGTACACAACTTATTAAGAAACAGTGGGGTGCAAACCTTTCTAAGTTTCAAGGTATTCAGATGTTGGGTGGAGTTGCTCTTAATGGTGAACAGATTTACACGCAGGCTCAAGAAGAGATTGACAAATTGGAAGAACAGATTCAACTTGCATACGAACTGCCTCCAATGCATATGATAGGGTAAGTTATGCCGACAAACGTATATTTTGATACAGGTACGAAACCAGAACAGGCGCTTTATGAAGATTTAATGATAGAGCAATTGCGTATCTATGGGCAGGATGTTTATTATATTCCTCGTAAGATGGCCGGTACTGATACTATTTGGCAAGAAGATATTAGTTCTTCTTTTGAATCTTCATATCTTATTGAAATGTACATGGAGAACTTAGATGGATATGAGGGTGAAAAAGAACTCATGTCTAAGTTTGGCTTAGATATACAAGACGATGCAACATTCGTTGTTGCAAGAAGAAGGTGGGAACAATTTGTTTCGGTAGATAATAATGTAATTGTTTCATCACGACCAAATGAGGGAGACTTAGTTTATTTTCCAAAAGGAAACAAACTATTTGAAATCACATTTGTAGACCATGATGATCCTTTTTATCAGGTACAGAATCTACCAACATATAAGCTCAAATGCAAAACTTTTGAATATGCATCTGAGGTTATTGACACAGGTATTGCAGAAATTGATGCCATTGATGCTGATAATTCTTTGGATATGATGCAACACCAAATTACTTTGGAAACCGCTACTGGTACTGGTTCACTAATTCTAGAGAACATAGTAGAGAATGCAGCGGCGTCCTATATAATACTAGAAACTTATGATATTGCAATATTAGATAAGAATTCACAAAATGATGACTTTGAACTTGCAGATGACAATATATTAGACTTCACTGAATCTAATCCATTCGGTGATGCTGGGATGAAATAACTATGATTGGACAATATTTTTATAATCAATCCACACGAAATGTTGTGGTAGCATTTGGTACACTTTTCAACAATATTCAGTTGACAAAGAAAGATGCGAACGGCGCTACTATTCAGGCAATGAAAGTTCCTCTTGCGTATGGGCCTAAACAAAAGTGGTTGGCAAGACTGACTGAAGACCCCAACCTTGCAAAAAAGGTTGCAGTAACTTTACCTCGTATTGGTTTTGAGATTTCTGGCATAACATATGATGCGTCTAGAAAACAAAACAAAGTAATTAAGGTGAAGAAAGTTGCAGACGGAACTGACAACGAACAAGTAAAATCAGGATTTATGCCTGTTCCATATAACGTGGAATTTGAACTGTTTATTATGTCAAAGAGTTCAGATGATGCACTACAGATTGTAGAACAGATTCTTCCATACTTTCAACCAGAGTACACAGTGACTTTGAGGGAAAGTCCAGACTTGGATATCATTCGTGATGTTCCTATTGTCTTAAATAGCATCTCGTATGAAGATGATTATGAGGGTGACTTTACAAGTAGAAGGAGTGTTATCTACACTTTGTCTTTTACTGCAAAGTACTACTTGTACGGCCCAGTAACATCGCAAAATGTTATTCGTACTGTACAGGTTGATCAGTATGCGAATATGCCTGTCAATGCTCCATCTAGGGAACAGAGATATACGGTTACACCGAATCCATCTAATTCTACGGCAACAGAATTTGATCCAGATGATGATAACTTTGGATTTAACGAGACAACATCTTTCTTTGAAGATGCAAAAACTTATGACCCTAAGACGGACACAGACGTATAAATAGTATAAAGATTTAGGAAAACGATATGGCAAGCATTCTAAAAGTAAATGAGATACAACACACTGGCGGCACTAGTGCGCTGACTATGGATAGCAGTGGTCGTGTTCTTCAACCAACAAAACCAGCATTTGCTGTAAGAAATGCAAGGAGTTCTTCGTATAGAGGTAGCAATCTCTTCGCTGGTTCTGATACTACCGTTATTTTTGATATTGGAAGTGACTTTGCTACATCTGGTGCGAATGATGGTGGGTTTGTTGCACCAGTAGCAGGAGTGTACTCTTTCAGTGTCATGGGTTTCACTAGTAACTCTGCCCAGAACAATGCAGTTGGTGGTTTTTATATTGCACTGAACAAAAATGGTAGTGAAACAGGTCATAAAATATATGGTTATGCAGCCGCCGCTGACTACAATAGATTTGATAATACGCAACTATTAGTGTTGGTAGCAGGTGATGTTATTAAGGTTGATGTGCCAGGCAGTAATAATTATGTTTGGGGTGGTTCTGGTGACCTAGCAAGAGCAGCACAGTTTCAAGGATATTTGGTGGGATAAAAGAAAATGGCAATTAGAAAAATCGGAACAAGAGCAATCGGAGTTGACGTTATTCTCGCAGAGGATATTGCTGCAAACGCAATCACAACTTCTGAAATCCAAGACGGTGCAGTAACCGCTGCAAAAATTAACAGTGCTGTTACTTTGGGTGTTGGTGCATTCCAAGGAGATAACGCATCAGGCGCTCTTCGTGGTGACACAACAAACGGTAAAAAAGATATTTTCAGAGTTCACGAACAACAACTAGACACTAATGTTACAATCGCCTCAACAGACAATGCTTTGGCTGCAGGCCCGTTGACAATCGCATCTTCAGTAACACTCACTGTTAGTGGTAACTTGACAATCATATAGGGGATAAAGAATGGCATCAACATTAACAGTAGATAATATCGTAGGGGCAACTAGTTCAAGTGCAATTAAAATCCCAGGCCATGTGGTGCAAGTTGTTCAAAACTACGACAACACAAATGAAGATACTTATAGTGCAACTGCATTTACTAATATTACACACTTAAACACTTCAATAACACCTAAAGTTGCTGGTTCAAAGTTTTTAATTGAGTGTACAATTTCTGGTGCTCACAATGATGATGCTTATGTAGGATTCAAATTATATAAAGGTACTTCAGAAGTTACTGGTGCAACACATACTGCTGGTTCGCCTGGCACTGGTTGTATGTTTGGATTTTCAGTAGATAGGTCATCTGGTGGTAATGTTGGACACCATTTACAAACTGTTTCTTCAAGATTTTTATACACACATGGTGGAGATACATCAACTGCACAAGAATATAGAATTTATGTTTCACCTATGAGAACGGCAACAAGATATTTTTATTATAATCGTGTAGGTATTTACAATGATGCAAACCAATTATCTGGTGCATCTTCAATGACAATTTGGGAGATTGCACAATGAGTACTTTAATTACAACAACTGCCCAGATTGGTACAATCAAAGACGCTGGTGGTAATCAGACTGCAATGACGATTGATAGCAGTGGGCGTGTGTTGATGCCAGAAGTGCCTCGATTTAAGTCAAGGATAACCACTGCTACTGCTTTTGGTTCACAAACAAAAATGCCTATTCGGAGTGACTACGGTGCTTCTAACGCAAATTACAAAACAACAACAGGAACAAACAGAGGTGGTGGCTTCGACAATACTAATAACAAGTATGTCGTTCCAATAACTGGGTTGTGGCAACTAAATGCACAGGTTGGTTTTTACAATAACAACACCCCCTCACGAATTGTTGAGTTACTTCTTTTTGTGGATGGAACTGCTCAAAATGATTTGTATTGGGTTGGTAGTCACAATGATGGAGCCAGCTACCCAGACTACGATGGAGTGAATGGGTGTGATGTTGCATATTTAACAGCAGGGCAAGAAATTGAACTTTATGCTTCCGCTAACCAATCTGTGACTGCAATGACAGACCAAACTGGTTTATCTGGTGTTTTAATAGGATAAAAGAAAATGGCAAACGTATCAGACGCACTACAAGAATTAGGAATTACAGAATGGGTTCTCAGAGGAAACCCAACAAACGCTGATGAGTTTGCATCAATGTTCAGAAAAGTTATCGGAACAACTGGAAATAACACTGCAATCGAGTCAGACAACTCTACCGACTGGCCTGAGGGTTTGACATGGGATGCAGTAGAAGAAAAGATGAATGAACTTACTGCGGCAGAACCAATGAAAGAACTTCGTGCAGAACGAGACAGATTGATTGCTGCAACTGATTGGTGGGCAAGTTCAGACTTGACTATGACAGATGCACAAACTGCTTACAGACAAGCCCTTCGTGACATTACAGAGGACTACAGTTCTCTAGATGATGTTGAATGGCCAACTAAACCATAGGTATGAAATGTCTAATCAGACAGATATTCTAGATAATGTTCTTGGTATTACAGATGTGGTGGAAACAACAACTAAAGATGTAACACCAACTAAACCAGTTCTTGTTCCGACAACAACTGGTACTGATGTAGATATAGATAATGATTATAAATATCAGAGAGAAAACTTTTATAATCTAATTGAGAGAGGACAGGATGCGATTGATGGTATCCTAGACCTTGCAAGAGAATCAGAACATCCTCGTAGTTATGAGGTGGCCGGAAACTTAATAAAACAGGTTGCAGAAGTAACAGAAAAACTTGGAGACTTGCAGACTAAGATGAAGAAACTTAAAGAAGTTCCTAACTCTGCACCACAAAATGTAACGAATGCATTGTTTGTAGGAAGTACTGCCGAACTGCAAAAAATGTTAAAAGGAAAATAGATATGCCATTAACAAGAATTAAACAAACGGCAATTGGTGCTGATGCAATTACTACAGCGAAACTGGATGATACTGCCGGTGGTTTAGGACTGCCAGGCGTACAATATGTTCATGTTCCAGTAGGTACAACTGCACAACGGCCGGGCAGTGCAGCGAACGGACAATTAAGATACAATACAGATTTTGCAAGACTAGAACAATATGCTGGTGGTGCATGGCAGGCCATTGATTCCCCCCCAACAATTACAAGTTTGGCATACTCTGGTTCTACAACTGCTGCTGATCCTGCTGGTGGAGAAACGATTACTGTTACTGGTTCAAACTTTCAGTCTGGTGCAACAGTAACAGTTGGTGGAACAGCTGCATCTTCAATCACAGTAGTATCAACAACATCTATTACATTTACAACACCAGCAAAGGCCGCTGGTGATTATGATATTATAATAACAAATTCAAACGGACTTACTGCAAGACTAACAAATGGTATTTCATACAATGGAACACCAGCGTTCTCAACTGCCGCTGGTTCTTTAGGAAGTGTTGTTGGTGGGGAATCAATACCAACAATTACTATTGTTGCGGCAGAACCAGATGGTGGAACTCTTGCATATTCAGTAACTACTGGATCTCTCCCAGCTGGGCTCTCTTTAGCAAGTGCTAATGGACAAATTACTGGAACACCAACTGCGCCGGCAAATACAACTACAACAAATTTTAGTATCACTGCAACAGATGACGAAAACCAAACAAATTCTAGGGCATTTAGTCTACAAGTTTTACGTCCAGTATATCCATATAATATTCCCTTTAGTTTGAAATTTAATAATGAAACAAATACTTCTTTGTCCAAAACGTGGTCTACCAATGCCACAGATGGAACAAGAGGCACATTGTCTATGTGGGTAAAAAGAGGAAAAATTGATGCCGATACTTCAGACAATCAATACCTTATCCATTCTGGCACTGGCGGCGATAATAGTGGACACATGGACATCCAGTTTCAAACTGGCACTAATACACTTGCTTCGGGAAGGTATTCCGATACTCCTTTCAGTGGAACTGCACCTTTCAGAGACACAAGTGGATTTTATCATATTGTGGTAAGATGGGATACTACTTCTAGTGATGCAACTACCAGACAAGTTCAGATTTATGTAAATGGTAGTAGACTTTTAGGAACTCAAGGTGCCATTGGACAGAATGATGTATGGCCATGGACAAAAAATGGAAATACGTTATATATCGGTAAACACGGAGGTGTGAATCGTCCTTTTGATGGATTGATGGCAGACTTGCACGTTATTGATGGACAAGCGCTTTCACCTACTGCTTTTGCAGAGGACTTTAATGGTGTATGGGTGCCGAAGGCTTATTCTGGAACTTATGGCAATAACGGATTCCAATTAAAGTTTGGAACGGATACTGCATTTGGTGATGATACAAGTGGTAACACGAATGACTTCACATCATCAGTGTTCGTTGCTTCAGACCAATCACCATCCACACCCACAAATGTCTTTGCATCTCTAGAAGCAAAAGGCAAAAGAGGAACTAACGCAAGAGGCAACTTCAAAGAAGCAAACACCCAATTTGATCCAATAGATAATTGGAATTCAACACACTTTCCAATGGCATCAACAATGGAGATACCAAAAGATAAAAAGATTTATTTTGAATTTACTAATTATGATACTGGTATTAATGGCGCCTCCTATTCAATAGGAATTGGTGCCGTAACGGCTGGCCCATCCTCTAATAATGTTGGTGGTGGTAGAACTATTACTGTTTATAATAGATCAGTCTATGTAAATGGAACTGGAACAGATTATGGTTCTTCGGCCGGACTTGGAGGATTGGGGGTTGCTAACCTTACGCAAGGTAATGTTCTTGGTGTTGCAGTAGATGGTGCAACTCGTAAAGTTTGGTTTTCTAGGAATGGGGTTTGGTTCAAAACTCCATCCACTAATGATAGTGGTACTACAGGTAATCCAGCAGCCGGTACATATGAAATTGGAACAGTAGACTCATCTACTTATGGTGTTGATGATTTGATAGTAATAGGTATGTGCAATTCTTCAACCACTCTAAATCATTTTAACTTTGGACAAGATTCTACCTTTAATGGATCAAAAGCAACTGGTTCAGCAAATGCTGCTGATGAAAATGGTGTTGGTGATTTTTACTATACGCCTCCAACAGGATTTGTTGCGCTATGTAGTAAAAATTTAACCACTGATGCAGATATGGATATTGCAAAGGATGAAGGCCCAGATAAAAATTTCAGTATATTAACTTGGTCTGGCGCCGGTAATACAAACGATAGGGCGTTTACTGGAGTCGGTTTTCGGCCAGATTTAGTGTGGACAAAATCTAACAGTACCGCCTATCATCATGCATTGTTTGATTCAGTTAGAGGCCCAGGCAGTTGGTTAGCAACTGATAGAAGAGAGGCCGCCAATTCAACCACAGGTGGTGGTAGACTTTCATCAATTGATAGTGATGGGTTTACATGGACTGCTGCTGGTTCAACCGCTCAATGGTATAATACAAATGGATCAGATTATGTTTCATGGAACTGGAAAGCCGGTGGGGCTCCGACTGCAACAAATGTCGCTGCCGCTGGTGCAGTGCCAACTTCTGGTTCTGTGATGATTGATGGTGTTGCATCTACTGCCGCACTTGCCGGAAATAATCCTGTGAATAAACTCACTGCAAATACTAAGGCTGGATTTTCTATTGTATCATATACAGGAAATACAACTAATCGAACAAAAGCACATGGACTAGGAGTAAGGCCGGCGTTTATTATAACTAAAAAAGTGGACGCTACTGGTGGTTGGGTTTGTTGGCATGAAGCACAAACATCCTCTGGAACGAACGTAGATAATTACATTTATCTGGACAGCGCTACAGGTACGACACAGGGTAGCACTAGTGGATATTGGGATACAATTGACACGAATGTATTCGGTGGATGGTCATCCGGCGGTGATAATAACAATGCTGGTACTGAATTTATTTCTTATATTTGGGCTGAAGTTCCAGGCTTTAGTAAATTTGGACGCTATAGTGGAAACACTAACGCCATAGGGCCCTTTGTACACACTGGCTTCAAACCTGCTCTTGTTATGATAGCAAATTTAGCATCAAATGTAATTTGGTATATGATTGACAACGCTATTGGTAATGTTGGACAAAATGGAAGAGGAAATAAATTCTTGACTCCTTCTGCTGCAAACGCTCAGGATACTCCAACAGGTGTAGAGTTTTTCCAAAACGGATTTCAAATTAGGACAACTGGTACTGGACAAAACCAAGCCACTAATCTGATTTACATGGCCTGGGCAGAAAATCCATATAAGTTTAGTTCAGCAAAATAACAAGAATAATATGTTATGGAAAATTATGAACACTACCTTGGAAATCCTCTACTAAAAAAATCTAATGTTCCAGTAGAATGGACTAAAAACCAAATTCTGGAATATCAGAAGTGTATGGAAAATCCTATATACTTCATCAAGAACTACATCAAAATTGTATCTCTTGATGAAGGACTTGTTCCTTTCAAGATGTATGATTTCCAAGAAGATATCGTAGACACAATCCATAACGATAGATTCACTATCTGTAAGATGCCAAGACAGTCTGGTAAATCCACGACTATGGTATCTTATATTCTTCACTACGTTCTATTCAACCCTAACATGAATGTTGCAATCCTTGCCAACAAAGCTGCGACTGCACGAGATATTCTTGGTAGACTCCAACTTGCATATGAGAATCTTCCTAAGTGGTTACAACAAGGGGTGGTGTCTTGGAACAAGGGTTCAGTAGACTTAGAGAATGGTAGTAGGGTGGTTGCATCTTCTACATCTTCATCTGCTGTTCGTGGTGGTTCTTACAACATGATATTCTTGGACGAATTTGCATTCGTTCCAACTAACGTAGCAGAGGACTTTTTCAGTTCTGTGTATCCTACAATCTCATCTGGTAAATCTACAAAGGTTATTATTGTATCAACACCTAACGGTATGAATCTTTTCTACAAGTTATGGGTGGATGCAGAGAATAAAAGAAACTCTTATAATATCATAGATGTTCATTGGAGTCAAGTGCCAGGCAGAGATGATAAGTGGAGAACAGAAACAATTGCAAACACCTCAGAGGAACAGTTCAGGCGAGAGTTTGACTGTGAGTTCTTAGGTTCTGCAAACACTCTCATTAATCCATCAAAGATTAAAACAATGGCATTCCACAATCCTATTCAGTCAAATGCTGGATTAGATATGTATGAGAAACCAAAAGACGGTGGTACATATGTTGTGGTTGCTGACGTTGCAAGGGGTACAAATAACGACTTCTCAGCGTTTATTGTCTT
>Ga0213868_10001437_pt1 | contig 23013 bp, 22 predicted proteins | sample PICome_9_FD_160087 | JGI IMG/M metagenome (GOLD analysis project Ga0213868, IMG submission 160087) | Coastal seawater microbial communities near Pivers Island, North Carolina, United States - PICO127 | ecosystem: Environmental > Aquatic > Marine > Coastal | place: USA: North Carolina... | reverse complement strand
AGTCATGAGTTGCGGTCACCGCTGATGACGCTGTCGGCTTCGGTCGAAGTCATGGACGCGCGACGTAATGATCTGCCTGAGCGCGCCCAGTCGGCGCTCGACCTCCTGTCCGGCGACGTGGTGAGATTTCAGGGCCTAGTTGAAGACCTGCTCGAAATTTCACGATTCGATGCAGGTGCCATTCGGCTCCACAAGGAAGAACTACTCGCTGCTGAATTCGTCCGGCAAGCGGTTGCAGTCAGTACTGCACCACAGCTCCTGCTCCGTGTGTCAGATCGTTCCGAACTAGCAATCATCCGAGGCGATAAGCGACGACTAGCTCGCGTTGTGGCGAACCTCATTGACAATGCTCTCGCGTACGGCGGTGGGGAACCAGAGATCCTCATTAACGTAGTTGAGCCTGATGACGAGCCCATGGCTCACATTTTGATCGCCGTCGTCGACAACGGCGCAGGTGTGCCACCTGAGGAACGCCAGCTAGTGTTCGAACGCTTCGCGCGTGGCGGTGGTGCCGGGCGCCGCACTGGTAGTGAAGGTGCGGGCCTGGGGCTTTCGCTTGTCGATGAGCACGTGAAAATGCATGGTGGGCGCGTTTGGGTCGAGGACCGGCTCGACGGACGACCTGGCGCACGTTTTGTTATCGAGCTCATGGCTACGGAATTGGAGGACTGATGCGCCGAACCTTTACCAGCGTCATCTGTGTCGTGCTCAGCCTTACCGGGTGCACTATCAAAGTCGATGAAACCGCCCGTCCTGTGCCTGACAATGAACGCGGGCAACTCGGGGAACAATCGACCGGAGACGAAGCGACCGGCTCGAACCGGGTGTTCTTGCTTGCACCGGCTGCGGTCGATCAAGAAGCGCGTTTGCGATCAGTGCGACGCGACGTCCCGAGCGATGCAGAAAGCATTCTGAACTCTCTTATCGATGGCCCAAACAGCGCTGAGCGCGAGGCTGGCCTGTCGAGCAACCTTCCCGACGGCCTGGAACTCGACAGCGCACGGCTACGTGGCCGAATTCTGACCGTCAGCGTGAACGACGTATTCGGGGAGCTGACCTCGGATGCCCTACGGATTGCCGTCGCCCAGCTTGTCGCCACGTCGAGCGAAATCGATGGGGTGAATAGCCTGCGGCTGCAAATTGGTGACGAGAATCAGTCGTGGCCTATCGGTAACGGCCAGAACACGGATCGTCCTCTCACTGTCTACGACTATCCCGGCTTTGTCGAATCGTCTCAACCGGCCTATCCGGCCATTCCAACCGCCAACAGTTGAACCAGGCGCGCCGATTAGGCAAAGAAATGTCGGGCAACGCCTTCGTACAGTTCCATGTCGACCGTGCGAGTCTTTCCAACTGCAACCGCAAGATCCTCATGGATGATCTTGTCGCCACGGAGCACCGCCATCTTGCCCCAGGCCTCTTCATGAACGGCGTCGATCGCAGCGACGCCGAATCGAGTGGACAGAACGCGGTCGAACGCCGTCGGGGTTCCACCGCGTTGCACATGACCCAACTGAACGACTCGCGATTCGAAGCCGGTTCGTTCCCCAATGGCAACGGCGATGCGGGTGGCAACACCACCGAGTACGACGTGCCCGAATCGATCGAGCACCTTGTCTTCCATCTCGAGGGTGCCGGGGACCGGCTCAGCGCCTTCGGCGACAACAACAATAGACGCAAACCGACCTCGGTCATGACGGCGACTCAGACGAGCGCACAGTTCGTCGATGTCGAATGGAATCTCGGGAATCAGTACGGCGGTCGCCCCTCCTGCGATACCCGCTGACGTCGCGATCCAGCCTGTATGACGGCCCATCACTTCGACCACCATGACTCGATCGTGACTCTCAGCTGTTGTGTGGAGACGGTCGATCGCGTCGGTCGCTATCTGCACGGCCGTGTTGAAGCCAAATGTCACGTCCGTACCAACGACATCGTTATCGATCGTCTTCGGCACGCCAACGATTGGGATGTTGTGCTCGCTGTAAAGACGATAGGCGACCGACAAGCTGCCGTTGCCCCCGATCACGATGAGCCCATCGAGGCCAAGGTCGCGCATGGTCTGCCTGACGTGTTCCACGCCGCCCTCAGTGTCAAACGGACTCCCCCGCCGGGTGCCAAGCACCGTTCCACCTCGCGGGAGCATGCCACGCATCGATTCGACTGATAGCGGGACCGTTCGTCGATCAATCACGCCGTCCCAGGCGTCGAGGAAACCAACCAGCTCGTCACCGTAGTGACGCTCCCCCTTACGCACTACGGCACGGATTACCGCGTTTAATCCGGGGCAGTCCCCTCCTCCGGTTAACACTCCGACACGCACCTAGCTGATCGTAGGCGGCCCAACGCAAGGCAGCACCCTGTGTTCGGAAACGTGCGGGGAGGTGCTCAATCGAATAATCGGCTGATAAGACTGAGCCATGGCATGGGACAAGACCCGACCGGTTCCCTGGCAGCGACTCATGCGCGAGTGGCTGCTCTACGCAGTCATTATGACGGCGGTATTTTTGCTCATCTTCAACGACGGCAACACCGCCGGTGCCGTCGCAGGCGTCTTGGTGAGCGGACCCCTTTACCTCGGCTTTGGCTGGCTACTCGCTAAGTTCGGCTACCAGCGCAAGACGCTCAAAGAATTGCGCACGCCGCAAGCGGCCGCCGCAACAGGCGATGATGATCGTTTGGGTGATACAGCCATCACGCGTCGGTCGGTTGCGCCAAGCAGTCGGACCGCTGGTGGGGGCAACCGCCCTCCAGCAAAGAAGAACCGACGGCGCTGACTACTCTGCGAGCGTGACAAAATGTGTAATCGCCCTCGACGCCGGTACTACAGGTGTGCGCAGCCGCGCCGTCTTCACTGACGACACGCCCACCGTCGCGTCATACCGCGAGTTCACTCAGCACTACCCTCAACCCGGCTGGGTCGAACATGACGTCAACGAAATTTGGGATGCTGCAGTCGCGACCCTCAATGGAGTGATCGAGCAGGTTGGCTGCGAGTCCGTCGCTGCTATCGGCATCACTAACCAGCGTGAGACAGTAGTGGCGTGGAACCGTTCGACTGGCAGGCCGTACGGCACGGCCATTGTGTGGCAGGACCGACGCACCGCTAACCGGTGTGACGAACTTGCTGCAGCGGGCCACCTCGACCTTGTACGCGAACGAACCGGACTGGTCCTCGATCCCTACTTCTCGGGAACCAAGTTCGAGTGGCTCTTGCGCGAGCGGGACATTCCGGTCGATGACGACCTAGCTTTAGGCACAATCGACGCCTGGCTGATCTGGAACCTCACCGGCGGGGAGGTATTTGCCACCGACGTGACCAATGCCAGCCGCACCATGCTCTGCGACATTCGGACCCGAACGTGGGACCCCGACCTGTGTGCGATGCTCAGTGTTCCGATGTCGGCGCTCCCCGAAATTGTCCCGTCTAGCGGTCGTATCGGTGTCACCTCCGAGCACTGTGGCGTCTCTGGTGACATTCCAGTCAGCGGGGTTGCCGGCGACCAACAGGCGGCACTATTCGGTCAGGCCTGCACCGAACCTGGCATGGCGAAGAACACGTACGGAACTGGGTCATTCGTCCTGCTCAATGTTGGCGAAATCTGCCCGCCGCCGACAGAAGGCATGCTCACCACTGTGGCTTGGACGCTTGCCGACGGCACCACTCACTATGCACTCGAAGGTGCCATCTTTGTGACCGGCGCAGCAATCCAGTGGCTGCGCGATGGTCTTAGCATTATCGACGACGCTGCAGAGACCGGCCCCTTGGCCGAATCAGTCGATGACACCGGCGGTGTGTATTTTGTTCCCGCTCTCGCGGGCCTCGGATCGCCGTGGTGGGATCCGTATGCTCGCGGCACCATTGTCGGGATAACCCGAGGCACTGGAAGGGCGCAAATTACCCGCGCCACTGTCGAGTCGATGGCGTTTCAGACCCGCGACGTGGTCGACGCCATGGTGGCCGCAAGCGGCACGGTCCTTAAGGAACTCCGCGTCGATGGGGGGGCTTCGATTATGGACTTCCTATGCCAGATCCAGGCAGACCAGCTCGGTGTTGACGTCCTTCGACCAGGCGATCAGGAGACAACGGCTCTCGGTGCTGCATTTCTTGCCGGTCTCGCTGAGGGCGTCTGGGCTAGCCCTGAGGATGTCCGGGCGCAGTGGTCGCTAGATGCGTCTTTCTCCCCCAGCGAAGATCGTGCTGAGGCTGATGCGCAGCACGCCCAGTGGCTGCGTGCCGTTGAGCGCTCGCGCAGCTGGGTCCAGTGAGTCTGGGCCCTACAGCAGAGCGTCGGCGAGGCGCCCAAGCAGGCTGACCCGCACTCGTTCACGCTCGTGGATTGGACGTTGGGCGCGGCCTGCAGCCACGTACAAGCCTGACGCGACCAGGTGGGCCCAAACCATGTCGCTCGGCGCTGCATCGTCGACGCCTTCGAGGTGCTCACTTCCGGCAAGAAAGGCCTGCAGCCAGGCGAGTTCTGGCGCCTCTCCGTATTCAGCGAGGGTTTGGCCGTCACGCATGGCCACCACCCAGTCGGCGTCAACCACACGTTGCAAACCAGAGCACAGCACCTCAAGGCGGTCGTTAGGTTCGCACTCAGCCATTGCAGCGCCTATCGCTAGCGCAGCGAGGTTTGTATCGATGCGATCGATCTCCACCGGGCGAATATTCTCGACCGACACTCCGTCGACGTCGTCGATCTCCGCCGACAGCAGACCGATCAGCTCATCCCCCGGCAGTGCTACCGTGAGTTCGTCGATCGCTCGTCCCGCCCCCTGTTCAAGAATCTCGATCCCTAGCACGTCACCGCGTACAGCACCGATTCTGCTCGCGACTTGACCGAGAGCGCCCGGGCGATCTGGCATCCAGACGCGGACAACGACAGTGATCATGGCGGGGAATGTAGCGACCGAGTGTTACCGGCAGATTTCCTGCAGCTCAGCTGAGCTTGGGCAAGCCGCGCTTCAAGTTCCGGATGGCCTGATTAATGCGCAGCTCGTTCTCAATGAGTGCGAACCGGGCGAAGCCCTCGCCGCCTGGGCCGAACCCCACGCCGGGAGAAAGTGCGACGTCGGCCTCGCGGACGACGTGCGAACAAAACTCAACCGATCCCATCTCAGCGTATGTCTCAGGGATCGGGGCCCAGACAAACATCGTTCCACCCGGTTTGGGCACGTCCCATCCAATCCGGCTGAGGCCGTCGATGAGCGTGTCACAGCGCGACTCGTAGACGCCTCGCACTTGATCAGGAAAGTCAGCAGCCTCATTGATAGTCACCGTTGCGGCAATCTGCACTGGCTGGAACATGCCGTAATCCAGATAGCTCTTGATCTTGACGAGCGCCTGCACTACGTCGGCGTTACCGAGCAGAAAGGCGCAGCGCCAACCCGACATCGAAAAACTCTTCGTCATCGAATACAGCTCGACGGCACACTCTTTGGCACCGTCGGCCTGCAGAATGCTTGGTGGCTCGTGACCGTCAAAGCCGACGTCGGCGTAGGCATGGTCGTGGACGACAATCATTTCTTTCTCGCGGCAGAAGTCAACAACGCGCTGCATGAACGCCAGATCTACTGTGGCGCCTGTTGGGTTGTGCGGGAATGAGATCACGAGGACTCGCGGCTTGGGCCAGCCGACATCCCAGGCGGTGTTGAGGCTGTCCATGAAGTCGTCAGCAAAGTTCTCGCGCTGGCTTGGGTTCGCAAGAAACTTCATCGGAACCTGCCGCAGGTCGGCGCCAGCGAAGAGCGGGCCGTACATGTGGATCGGATAGCTCGGGCTCGGCACGATGGCCGCATCGCCACGATCAAGCAGCACCCACATCAGGTGGGTGAAGCCCTCCTTGGAGCCAATTGTGTTGGTGATCTCGAGCTCAGGGTCAAGATCGACGTTCCACTTATCTTTGTAGTAGCCAGCAATGGCCTCGCGGAGCTTTGGAAGCCCTCGGCTAAGCGAGTACCGGTGATTTTTCGGGTTTTGGGCGGCTTCTGCAAGTTTGGCGACTGCCACGTCGGGCGAGGGAATATCTGGGTTGCCGAATCCGAGATCGACGACGTCATGACCTGCGCGCCGTGCCTCGATTTTTAATCCGTTGATGATCGAGAAAACGTACGGGGGCAGGTTTTCGATTCGCCGAAAGTCCATCCCCGAAAACTAGCGACTCGACCCCCCGACGGGACGTGCCCATTCCATCCGTCACACCTCGCAGGCCGGAAGTAGCGGCTGTGATGATCGCACAACAAACATGTCTCCAGCGTTTCAGCGGGACCCGGCCGAGATACCGGGGAGCAAAGCAGCTCCAACGGCGCCCGCAAGCGGGCCCCACTCGGCAAACTCTACGCGTGGCATCGGGCGCAGGTCCGGTTGATAGAGCAACTCTCCGTACCAACGAACAATCGGATCGAGATACAGGTCTGCTCCTGACGCCAGCCCACCGCCCAAAACAAACATCTCTGGGTCGAACGCATTCGTCAGATTCGACAAACCCAACGCAACTCAACGCCCAAAGTCGTCAATAACAGCGAGCGCTTCAGGATCACCTTCGCGCGCTGCAGCCTGCACATGCTCACCACGGACCGCTTGAGCATCGCCGCCAGCCAGACGCACTACGTTCTTAAGCCGTCGGCCAGTTGCAGCTTCTCGCGCCAGCATCGCTAAGCCTGAGCCAGAGGCATAGCGTTCCCAGCAGCCTCGCCGACCGCAGGGACAGCGCGGCCCATCTGGGTGAACGACCATGTGTCCGAATTCCCCAGCGAATCCATTGAGCCCGCGCTGCAGCGCGCCATTACTGACCACTCCGCCACCAATGCCAGTGCCGAGCGTAATGAGCATCAGATTGTCGACGCCGGTCCCAGCCCCGAGCTGCCATTCGGCGACCGTTGCGCAGGTTGCGTCATTATCAACGACGATCTGGCCGCCAAGCCGGTCAGCCAACAATCTGCGTACACCAAAATCGGCCACGCCATCGAGATTGGGAGCAGCACGCAACACTCCTTCATGTGTCACGAGACCCGGAACGCCGACTCCAAGGCTGCCGTCAAGACCGAGTGACTCGGCTAATTCAGTCAGGACGTCGATCAGCGGATCAAGGCTGTTCACCCCACGCGGCGTGGGTCGACGTTCTTCCGCAATAACCGCCCCAGATGTGTCGAGAGCAACGCCGAGCGCTTTTGTGCCTCCGACGTCAATGCCGACGCGACGAGCCGGCAGCGAACCGGCCCCTGTCATCTTTCGGCTCGGACCTTTAGCTCGCGCACGGTGTTAAGGATGCGCACTTCTGCGCGTCGTTTCACAAACCCTGGCAGCGGCACCACCAAGTCGATAGCAAGGTCGTACTGAACTTCGGTACCTGCGCCTGATGGCGAAAACTTGAAGACGCCGTCGATCGAGCGTTGGATATCGCCCCGCAGCATCCGCCAACCAAGCTCAGCGGGAGCGTTGGTGTAGTCGTAGGCAAGGGTGTAGTGGGTGCTTCGCCCGAGCGCAGACGCCCTGAACTCAACTTCGGACGGGCGGCCCCGGTCGTCAGTGGCGCGAACTGTCACGTTCTTGATGTCACGAGCCCATTCCGGATAGTTCTCGATGTCGACAGCGATCTCCCAGACGCGTTCTGGTGACGCCTCGATAGTGATGCTCTCCGTTGCTGTCTCAGCCATGGTCCTCATTCTGCTTCATGGAGGCGGTTGATGTCCCGTCATCTTGGCGCGAATTGGCACTCATCTCGCGCATCGGGGCTCCAGCGGCATCAAGCCGCGGACCAAAGTCAGCGTGATACGCAGCCCAAAGGCCGTTCATGCCGAGTCCGAACATGGGAACGAGCAATCCGACCGCCAGCGAGGACCCCGGACTGCCGTCAGGTCCATCGAGTCGCCAGATCGCTGTTCCAAATGCCGTGACCGCCTGAAGCGCCAGCATTGACAACATAATGCGACGAACTCTTGCTGGAGTGCCAGCGCCGAGTAGCAGGAAGAGCTGCGTCACTGAGACCTCCTCCTCGCGACTTCGTTGAAGGGCATTCCAGAAACCCCACAGGAATGCGAACACGCCGACCATGAATAGTGCCATCGCCGTTACTGCGCCGACCCACTGCGCAGCCGTGGTGAACACTGCAGCGGCAAACACTGCCGTCATCACAAACAGCGCCGTGCCGACGACGGTGGCTTTCACGATGATGATTCCGTGTTCCGTCGAGCCTCGAGCAGGCGTGCGATCAAGTTCGCCGGTGGTCACCATGTCATTGTGCCAGCAGAGTCACTCGAAGACGCCGAGCGTCTCACCAAGACGCTGAGCGAGCACGTCATAAGAGAACTCCGCAAGTACGCGCTCGCGAGATCTCGTTGCCATCGACGCCCGCAAGTCATCGTCGTCTAGGAGTCGGGCAATAGCGTCGGAAACCATCTGAACGTTCTCTGGTTCGCTAACCACAAGACCAGTTTCACCATGGACAACTGCTTCAGCTGCACCGCCTGAGTCGCCTGCGATCTGTGGGACGCCGCATGATGCTGCCTCGATGAACACAATGCCAAAGCCCTCTTGTTCGAGGCCGCCCCATCGATTTCGGCACAACATTGTGAACACATCACCGCAGCCATAAAGGCGGATCAGATCAGCATTGTCAACGCGACCCATAAACCGTACGGGAGAATCGAGTTCCTCGGCGAGGCGCTTGAGTCGTTTTTCCTCGCGCCCACTTCCGGCAATGACCAGTAGAAGGTCAGGTCGCACGTCCTTCAGGCGGGCGACAGCACGAATAGCGGTGTCGAAGCCCTTACGCGGGACCAGCCGCGACACGCTGACCACTAATTCGGCATCAACGGGGAGGCCGAGTCGCTCTCGCGCAGCGATGCGTTCGGACAGCGATAACGGTTCGAACTTGTTGGGATCGACGCCGCATGGGACCACGGTGGTCGGCAGCGGCCGGCCGACGGCATGGTCCGCTTCGGCTGCGGGATACCCGCCCGCAGCGATGATCTTGCGGGCCCGTTTGAGCGTGTAGGCGAGTGCTTGTTTCGACCCTGGTAATCGGCCCGGGATCGTGACCTCCGCACCATGTAAGACCAGGTCGTATGGCACTTTCAACGAGGGACCTACAAGCCCTAGAGGTACTGCTGGGTCGAGGACCACCAGGTCAGCGCCGAAGTCGTCGACCAGATTATTGATCTGCCTGACCATTCGTGGATGTGGGAGCAGAAATGGCTCGCTGGTGCGCTCGATCCGATATGGCTCGCCTAAATCGAATTCTGCGGTTCCGTCATAGGGACTCGTGAGCACAGCAAACTTGTCCGCCGGAAGACGACGCCACCACTCCCATAATAATGACTGAATACCACCGATCTTGGGTGGATAGTCGTTGGTAACAAGCAGATGTTTCATAAGCGTGCGAGGAGTTGCTGCGCAGCCCAGTCGGCGTGTTCGGCGAGCGCTGCGTTGGAGTGTTGACGGTAGCGCTCGACCGTGGCTCGGACACGCATGTCCGTCGGGACGCCGACGTTGCCGACAACTACCAAAGCATTGCGGCGCACTAAGTCAAAGTCGCGGTTGGCGATGTACCACTGACCGTAGCGTTCCTCTATCCAATCGTCGGGGCGGTCAAGCAGTTCGAGGGCATCGACCCATGGCTGTGCCTCGGGCGCCAGCGCAACCGTGTTCCGCTGGCCGAGCCGCACGGAGACCGGGCAGACGTCTTGGCAGTCGTCGCAGCCGTACATGCGGTCGTGGATGGCCGCTCTGTATTCGGTGGGAATCGAACCCGGGCGCTGCAGTACCCAGCTCAGGCAGCGATTGCTGTCAATGACCCCTGGCGCAATGATCGCGTCGGTGGGGCAGCCCTCAAAGCACCTCGTGCAGCTCCCACATCCATCGGGGGCGACTCGTTCGTTCCACTCGTAGTCGGCGGTGGTGATGATCGATCCGAGGACAAAGAAGCTGCCAGCACCAGGAATCAGCAAGTTCGCGTTTTTTCCATACCAGCCAAGGCCTGCTCGATACGCCGCCGCGCGGTCCACGATGGAGTTGTCATCGGCGAAGGCGACTGCCCGATGCCCTGAACGGCGTATGAGTTTACTTGCGGACCGCAGGCCTTCGCGCAGCGGTGCGTAATGATCCACCCAGGCGTATTTACCTACTCGGCCGTGTGGCCCATCGTCTGAATCAGGGACTGGAGGTTCGGTAGCGGTGAGGTACGGGCGGGCAGCCACGATGATGGACCTTGCGCCATCGACTGCTTGCGTAGGGTCAGTTGATCGATCTGGGTTTCGGTAGGTAAATCCCATGTCGGCGTGCAGCCCGGCCGCTTTGCGCTCGTGCAGCGCCGTGCGTGTGTTGGCAAAGATTTCCGCGGAGCAGACACCAACGTGGGATATACCCCAGTCTTCTAGGTGCTCAACGATTTCCTCGATCGATGGAACTGGCTGGGGACGACGCACACCGGCAGCGTACGGAACTTTTAGGCATGGGCAGGAACGCCATACCCCGTAAAGTCCTCAACGGGCACGAGTTGGATCGGAACGTCGACCAAGCCGGACTGGATGAACATCGAGATCGCCATCTCTTGCGGGTCGGCAAGACGTGGCACTTCCGAAAGCACAACAGGCACGTAATCGATGGGGCCATCATCGTTGGCGAGCAAATGCGTAACCAAACAACCATTGCACGCAGTCGTACCTGCGCCGATGCAGGTTTTGCAGTCGATGGAGAAATTCTGGTGCGCGGTCATGTTGACATCTTCTACGAGCACTGTCACAGAGATGCAAGGCTGATGGGACGGAGATGCGAAACTAATGAACGACATGACCACGGATCCCTCTAGCAACAACCACCCTGATGCCAGTCCAGCGTCGGGCGAACTCGACGACGTCGCAACTGCCCCCACGACCGAACTTGTCAGGTTCAACCGCCGTTTGCTCACCGACCCTGTCATTGTCCGCGCCGTTGGCGGCATCGCCATCGGATGCGCTGTGTTGGCGTGGCCAGACCGCACCGACCGCATCCTCGTCCGACTGTTGGGCGTTGCCTTTATCTGGATTGCAGTATCTGCGCTGTGGACCGCAGTCCACCACCGAGCGCTAACCGCTATCCGGGTCTTCACCGCCGTTGGGGGCGCTGCGGCTGGAGGGTTCCTGATCCGTTGGCCTGAGCAATCCGAAATCACGCTCGGGCGGCTTGTGGGAGCAAGCCTCGTCCTGCTTTCGATTAGGACCTACTGGGTTCGTCGAAAGGACCCCGAGACCAAGGTCCGGGGAGTCCGCCTGACGGCGTCAGCAATTTCGGGCATCGTATTGTTCGCATTTCCGGCTGAGACGCTGTCGGCCGCCACCGTGGCTCTTGCCGTGGCGTGGATCATTGTCTCGACAATTGCCATCTTCGGCATCGTGGACCGTCATGACATCAATGTCGATCCTGATGCTTCGGTCAGCGATGTCGCGCTTGCGTGGTTAGCCAATCGGCATAAGGCGGCCGACGCCCGCGAAAAGCTGTACGACAAAATTCTCTTTGATGGTCCAGACCAGCCTCGACGTATCACTCGCTTTTTTACCTTGATGACCTTTGCTTCGATCATCGCTGCGATGGGGGTTCTGACCGACTCGACGGCCATCGTCATCGGTGCCATGTTGATCGCTCCACTCATGACCCCGTTAATGGCTATTGCGATCTCGCTCGTCATGGGGTGGCCAAACCGGCTCGCAATGGCGGTTCTGATCGCAACTGCCGGGATTCTTTTGGCTATCGGCATCGGCGTTCTCCTTGGGCTAGTAGTTCCGGTCGCCATCTCTCCATCCACGAACTCTCAAATCGTCTCTCGATCGACGCCAACGCCAGTGGACCTCATTACGGCCCTTACCGCAGGCGCCGCAGGGGCGTACGGTCTGTCCCGGCCAGATGTCACGGATTCGTTGCCCGGCGTGGCCATCGCGATTTCGCTCGTTCCGCCGCTCTCGGTTGTCGGTATCTCCTACTCCCAAGCTGAGTGGGCAGCCGGCAACGGCGCACTCCTGTTATTTATGACCAACATGGTGGCCATCTTGATGATGGGTGGGATCACCTTTGTAATGACCGGAGTCACGCCACTCTCTGTGGTCTACGAAGGCCAACGTCGGGTGCGAACCGCCCTTACCTCTGTCCTTCTGCTGGCGCTGATCGTCGTTGGTGGCCTGCTCTTAAATGGCAAGCAGGTCACCTCAGATTCCCTCGACCAATCACGCACGGTGAAGGCTGTCACCACGTGGCTAAAGGATGCTCCGCTGCACCAGCTGGTCGAGAGCAGCGTCGACGGCGATGTGGTCAACGTCGTCGTGATCGGCCCTGTCGACGGTCTCGCCAACGTCGACGATTTAGCCGATGAACTCAGCGCCTCTTTCGGCCGCAACATCACAGCAGACGTCCGCATCGTCGTTGAGGAGCGGGTCACATCGTCGGGCAGCCAGCCGTGATTTACCAAAGGCCGCATAAGGGCGGGTGCAGCTTTTTCCTCGGAAACTTGCGGCGCAAGATGACTGGGTCACAAAAATACGAAATGAGTTCCGGCGCAGCGCACAAGCTTCTGACACGAAATAACCGTAGGCAAATCTTCTGAAATTGCGTGGTAGCGACCGGCATAGCAGAACCTCTGGACCGCAGGGCCACCGACCTAGCGGCAACGACTTTGTGCTCATTGGCCACCCAATTCTCTTGTTATATGGCTGACGCCTACATCTTCGGATTGCTCCCGATCTCGGCGATTGGTCCTGCAGGCAAAGCAGCGTTCAGTGTCTTCGTTGCGGTGCCGAAGCAAGCGCCCAACAGATCGATTCCATCTTGTTTCTTGTCAGTCCAACGCACCTGATCGATGGTTGCGCCATATCCTTTGCCAGCAGCCCACCTTGGACTTGAATTCGACCGTCTGGGCCTGTCGAATTCGTTCTAAGAATGTCTGCGCTCGGCTCATTGCTTATTGCTGGCCTGTGTTGCGGCCAGGCGAACCCAACAGAACGGTGCCCACTTCCGAAACCGAAGTGCAGACCTTTCACCTTGGATGGCTTTGACTTGACTCATCGCTCCACGCAACCAGAAGTGGGATTGCTTGGCATCAGCAGCGCCGAGTCCGCCTAAATGGTTTAGGCCATCCTGCACGCCGAACTAGCGACGCCAGAAACTAATCGCAATAGCGTCGAGAAACTTTGTGCTAGACAGATTTCAACATAAGACAACGAGAAGGAGAAAGATTATGAATGAATCAACGTGGATGGAAATGTCAGGACAGAATTCCACCCGGCAGAGCTGGTCTCAGCTCACCTATTTCATTTCATCATTTGCTCTAACTGCCACCATTGTTTTTGGTGAAGCTGGCGACTATGCGCTCCTTCTGACAGTCGCAGCAGTCGGTGTTGGCTTGTTTGGAATTTTGTCTTTCGATGCTGCTCAGCAGGGATGGATTCAAATGGCAAAAGCAATGCCCGACAGCATTGCCTCGACTGAAGTCGGAAAAGCAGCGAGTCAGACTGGTCAATACAACTTTTACAGGGCGACTAATGCCTTAGTTACCGCCATCATCTCGGCAGCTCAGATAATTGCAATCAACTAACCTGCGGGCCCGTTGACTAGCGGTCTGCAGATCAACCGAGGAATTTCTTTGCGTCCCCGCTGCAGATAAACATTGAGGTCAGCATCGATATCCGCAGCGGCGTTAGGCTCATCCCTGGAGTCAATTGGGCTCTTGCCTGGCGCCAGCGATTCAAATTGCTCGCCGCGGAGAACGACCCGCAACGAGCAGCGTCAAGATTTATTACCCCGTGCCAGGGAGGTCGGCCCGTAAACAGTCCCGTTCAGTTGACGTTGCCTACCACTCTTGGTCAAGCCATCCTGCAAACATACGCCCCTCCACAATTGTCGCTCTGCGACAGAAACAACAACAGTGGGTGAAACCGGTATTTGACGAACACCTGAAGCTGCTTAAACACCGAAACAGTCGAATTTTCAGTTGGGACTCTGATGCTGTCGTCGTTTTGAAGAAAGCTGGCGTATTTCTCAAAGGGCGGGCCTCACCCGCTGGTTTCGGTCACTGGGAACGCCGCACAAGCCAATGCCAGGACGCCAGCGGCCTAAGAGCATGACAGGACGACCATCTGCTAGCTCGGAGCGATTTGCCAAGGGTGAGTCGCAACGAGTCCAGTCAGGTTTTGCAATCACATCATGGAGTTTTCTAGACCCTTTGGGAGCGAACCCGAACCGTAAAAGCCGACTGACCGAGGGGCTCACTTAAAGAATCGATAGAAAGGCGTTGCTGGGGACGACGTTGGCGCCGTCCCTACGCACGTCGCGTACGATTTGGGCATCATTGGTCACCACGACGACTGCGTTGTTGGCTGGGATACGCCTCACCTCGTCACGAATGACGTCGTCGGCAATAATGCCCGATGGCGAATACACGACCCGGGTCAAACGCCGACGAGAAGCATGTGCTCCTACAACCGACGCTCCGTCGAAGATCACCGTGACGTTGGTGCCAAACCGCAGGGCAAGGTTCTCAACCACGTCGAGCAACACATTGCGTTGCTCCTCGAGCGGAAGATTCGGCCAGCCGAGCTTCGCCACGTTGTAGCCATCGATGATGAGCTGAGCGTCGGATCGTGCGAGGAACTCTGCCGCTTCTCCAGAGCTTGCGATGACGCCGCCGGGCAAACTGAGCGGCGTTCGCGCCGATCTTCTCTTCGGGAGTGCGGCCTCCGCATCGTTTTCCGAAGGCGATACCAGCAGGGTTTCAAGCTGTTCAGCAAGTCGGCGGGCTGTGTCGGCCGCAGCGGCAATGTCATCGTTGTGGTCCGGCACTTGAATCGGCGGGGGTTCTTGAGCGGCAACTAGCTGGTCCTGAAATGATCGCCGATCGTCCGCTGCAATCTGGGCCCTAACCACCGCCGCCGCTTCTCGGTCGCGCGCGTGTCGGATCTCCAAACGCGCCTCTGACAGTTCCGCCTTCATCTCGGCAAGCCGCTCGCGGACTTTCGTAACTTCGGCTTTGAGTTCATCCACTTCGGTCTCTTGAAGCTCGATAACCTCGTTGCGCTGTAGTAGTTCGACACGAGTCCGAGCCGCGACCTGTTCGGCAGCATTACGGCGTTTGTCTGCACGTCGCAGTTGAGCTTGGGCATCGTCGGATTCCGCAGCGGCATCAATTTGAGCGGCCAGCTCACTTGCCGCATCAGCCCAACCTTCTCCATGCTCAAGCCACAGCCGACCGATTTCATCGACGAGTTCGGGAACCGCTCCTGCAGCAAGCCGTGTTCGGAAGACCGGGTCATCGTCGATCACCCGCCGAAGGCGACCCAAGGCAGCGTTTGGGAGTCGTTGCTCGTTAAAGAAAGGCTTTAGCTGCCTTGGGTACGGAAGAGTTGGCTTGCGTTTCTGCCCCTCCGACGCCATGTGTACGGCGAATTCAAGCGCACTACGAAGGTGCTTGTGCTCGATTTCAGCCATCGCGTGACGCTACCCGACGAATCTCACGTGATTCCTTTCATCTTGCCGCCTCCCTTAAAGAATAGCGAACATTTTTCTGTATTATTTGATTGACAACGTACAGGTGTTCGTGCTTGAGTCGGGCGCATGTCATCCGGAAGCGTTCGAGATTCTTACCAACGATCGTTCGACGAGCTCGGGCGCCCGCTGAGCGACGTTACGTTTTGTGTCGTCGACTTGGAAACCACTGGCAGCAACCGCGCCGACGACTTGATCACTGAGATCGGCGCCGTCAAAGTCCGTGGCGGAGAAGTGCTCGGCACATTTCAAACACTGGTGAACCCTGGTCGCGCCATCCCGCCGAAAATCACCATCCTCACCGGACTCAACGATGCACTCGTCGCTAGGGCACCACGAATCGAGACAGTACTGCCTGCGCTGCTTGAATTCATGGGCGATACAGAATCAGGGCAGACCGTCATCGTTGGACACAACGTCGGATTCGACGTCGCATTCATCCGTGCCGCCCTTGAACGCGCTCAGCGACCGCGACTTGAGGGAATCATTATCGACACGGTGGCACTTGCTCGTCGGCTGGTCCGCGACGAGGTACCGAACTGCAAGCTAGCGACGTTAGCCAACCGATTACGTTTGGAACATCAGCCGAGCCACCGGGCACTTGACGATGCGTGGGCGACTACGGATTTGCTGCATTTCCTGATAGGGCGAGCGTCCGGCATGGGCGTTCTCGGACTCGACGACTTAATCGCTCTCTCCAAGCTCGCCGGGCACCCGCAGGCCGCCAAGTTGAATATGACCGCCGATCTACCTCGCTCCCCTGGCGTTTACATGTTCTGCGGCCATCAGGGTCAGGTGCTGTACGTCGGCAAGGCGACCAATCTTCGGCAGCGCGTGCGGAGCTACTTCGGCAGCGACGATCGCCGCAAGATCGGGCCAATGCTACGCGAGACTCAGACGGTGCAACATGTTGCACTTCCTGACCCGATCACCGCAGAAGTCATCGAGCGACGGCTTATCGCGCGCATGTTGCCCCGCTTCAATCGGCAAGGAACTCGCTCCGACAAGTACTGCTACGTCAAACTCAACACGGGCGAACCGTGGCCCCGCCTCTCAATTGTTAAGAATCCAGCCAGCAGGGGTATCCACCTTGGTCCACTCCCGTCACGCTCAATGGCACGCCTCGTCGTCGACGCACTCCAGACCGCAGTTCCATTGCGGCGCTGCACGGAGCGACTGGGACGAAACTTTGTCGCTCCCGACGGTGTACCTGCCTGCAGCGCAGCACAGCTTGGGGTGGCACACTGTCCATGTTCTGGGACCGCCGACGCAGCCGAATACGCTCGCGACGTCGAAACTGCCCGGCGAGCGATGACTGGCGACCCGGGCATCATCGTCGACCGTCTCCACGACAAGATGCACTCGCTTGCCATCAAGCAGAGGTTCGAAGAGGCCGCTGCAGTCCGCGATCGACTCCAGGCGCTACTTGAGGCGGTAAAGCGCCACCGATTGGTCGAGACACTGCGATCCGCTGATCGGGCACAGATCACCATTGAGGGAACCACATGGATCGTTGAGCATGCCCGGTTGATCGACGTCACCAAGGACGGGTTGGCCACCAGGGCACTCCCTGCTGAACCACCTGACTCAGTTCCCCTTGGAACACCTCTCGGTCGCGAAATGATCGACGAAGCGTTGGTCCTCGCAAAATTCTTTGAGAAGCATGCTGACTCGGTGACTGCCACATGCTCGGGCGACTGGGATTTCCCTGTCGCCGCAAGCGAAGCCGTCCGTCACCTTCGGACGTAGTAGGGGTTGGAATGGGACGAAAGTTTGCGCCACTGTCACGCTTCGCACATGTCTGATCGCAAGTGAGCTCATTGGGCTCGTCGAGCCCCCCACCTCACTGGATCCAGTAATTGGTGCACTCGCCAAGCGAAGCTGGTTCAAACATCGATCTATCGGCATAGAGGAGGCGAACCGAGAATCTTGCGCGCTGTGAGGGCCCCTCTCCCCCTTAAAGATGACAACAGCAGCACCCATCGCCAAGGCCTCTCTTGGCTCTTTGTCATTCCGTGCGCTTGACGCAACGAGGTGATTGCAAACGCAGGATCGCTCTATCAGTGCAGCGCCCGTACCGGCGACGACGACAAGCCCTGAAATCTTTGTTGAACCATGTTCTTTCCCAATGGGGATTGTCCCCGTCCCTGTCGCTGTACTGACCTGATCAGCAAGTAAATGAACGGCGTGAGGGCTCAAACCGTCGGCACGCTACGTAGTTAGCGTTCCAGCCGGCAACCAACAGTGTCGATCGACAGCAGTTTGGTATGTCCGCCGGCGGGCAATGCCGCCGCGACAGACTCAGCGACATCCGGCGAGCACAGCAAGCCAACAGTGGGACCACTGCCAGACAACCAGCCAGCCCATGCCCCAGCCGCAACGCCTGCCACGAGCGCCTCGTCTGCTCCGTGAACTTTGGGTAGCCGAACGGACTGGTGCAGCCGATCGGCTGTCCCCGACGCCAGCAGCAACGGATCATCGTTGACAAAAGCCATCACAAACTGGACCGTCCGACCGATGTTATGGACGGCGTCGGCGCGATCAACCGTTTCGCTCAACGCCTCGCGAGACTTGTCGGTTGACGTCGTTACGTTAGGCACCCAAGCTACGAAGTTGGCTTCGGTCATCGCCGGACCGACCGGCATGGAGACCATTTCGCCTTGCACAAATCCAGTTACACCGCCGCGAAGCGAAGCCGCAACGTTGTCCCCGTGGCCCTCGAGCTTCGTTGCAAGAGCCAGGATCTCGTCACCCCGATCGACGATTCCCTCGGACCCGACAGTCTGGACCGCAGCCAACGCAGCCGCACTCACGCGGGCTGCGCCGCTGAAGCCGAGACCACGTCCCATCGGGATGTTGCAACGCATCCACATCGGGCCAGTTCCACCGAGTGCCTCGAACGCGATGCGTCCGGGATGATGAGTATCAATTTGCTGAGCGCCGGGCGGCGCCTTACCAAAGCCGCAGTCGGCATACAGGTTGAGCGCCATGCCTAGTACGTCAAATCCAGCACCGAGGTTGGCGGACGATGCTGGGGCCCGCACAAACCAGTTTCTGTCATAGGTCTCAGTCATGCGTCGCTCGCTGCTGCTTGAGAGACCTCGGCCATCTTGGAGAGTGTCGTGGCAGCACGGTTGTCATCAATCGCTTCGGCGGCCAGCTCGATACCCGCCCCTATGTCGTCGACCTTGCCTGCGACAACTAGGGCCGCACCGGCATTGAGCAGCACGATGTCGCGATGCGGACCAGGGTTTCCCGCAAGGACCCGCCGGACGGCCTCAGCATTCTCCTCCGGGATTCCGCCGCGCAGATCATCGGCAACTGCCGGAGCGAGGCCAAGCGCCTGCGGGTCGACATGAAACTCCTCGACAACGCCGCCCTGCAGTGCGAGTACGACCGAAGGTCCGGTTGTGGTCAGTTCGTCAAGACCGCCACCGTGAACCACCCACGCCGCTGTGAGTCCCTGCGCAGCGAGTGCTTCGACCATCGGCCGGGCGAACGTCGGATCGGCAACACCAATAAGTTGGCGTTGCACGCGTCCCGGATTCGCCATCGGCCCCAGCAGGTTGAACGCCGTTGGCACGCCCATCTCGCGACGTGGCGCTCCAGCAAATCGAAATGCCGGATGAAATGCAGGGGCGAAACAAAATCCGATGCCAGCCTCTCGTATGCAGCGGGCAACGCCGTCGGGCGAAAGCTCTAGGGCCACACCGAGCAACTCAAAGACATCTGCAGTTCCTGTCTTCGACGAAGCGGACCGGTTGCCGTGCTTGCACACCGGGGCGCCGGCGGCTGCAGTGACGATTGCAGCCATCGTCGAGACGTTGATCGAGTGCGAACCGTCGCCACCCGTCCCAACAACGTCAACGCAAGCCTCACGTTCGACATCGGTAAGCGGAACGATGGCAGCTTCAGACATCGCAACGGCGACTAGTCCAGCCAGTTCTTCAGCGGACTCGCCCTTAACCCGCAGCGCCACAAGGAAACCGGCGATCTGTGCTGGAGTAGCAACGCCTGTCAAAATCTCGGACAGCGCTGCTCCGGTCTGGTCACTCGTCAGATTGCGACCGGCAATGAGTTCACCGATGAGCGTTGGCCAGCCGCCGAATTCGTGGAGAGAAGCCATGGGCTAATCGTAGGACCCTGAGCTGTTCAGTCGGAAATATTTGGGTCTGTCGCTGTGTCGGGTTAGGCCGTCTTGCGACGCTGACGGATGATTCGGCGCCGATCGCGTTCAGTTGCTCCGCCCCAGACGCCTGCTTTTTCACGAAGCGTCAAGGCGTGTTCGAGGCAGGTGGACTGCACAACACAGTTTCCGCAGACGACCTTGGCCGATGCTGCATTGGCTTCGTCGTCCGGGTAGAAAATTTCGGAGTTCAACCCTTTACATGCGCCTTGGTCCCACCACTTCGGCTCGTCGTCTGTTGATGTTTGTTGTTGCGCCGACATCTGTATAACCCCCACGGTCGATGCTTCCGCCCACTTATCTGGTGGGCATTCTCATTCCCAGTGGAGGATGGTAGGTGACATTGGGCACGTAGCGCCAGCGGAAGCTTTCCGAATTCTGTACTTCCTTCGAAATGCTAATTGCGAGAAAGTTCAGACCGAGTCCAGGTCACCGAGCAACTCGGCGTGGGTTGCGTCGCTGAGCATCACTGATTCAAGGTAGTTGGGGTGGTCAATGTCGATACGAACGGGTCCGGAGCGGAACGACTCGATCTGCTCGGGAGTTAGTTCGAACCGGATGTAGTGCACCGCCGCCGTGACGTGACTGCGGGTCAACTGAGCGGCATGTTCTTCGTCAGTCACCGACCGGACGGCATCGCCGTTGGCAAGCACCATAAGCAGCGAGCGTTCGATCCCAACCAGTCGTGGCAGCCATTCGCGAAGCTGTTCATCGCTGGTCAACTCGATAAACAACGTCGCGCACAGCGTGCCGTCGCCTGGTATCAACGGGTTGTACGTGTCAAGTTCAAGCTGAATCTGTTCGTCAGTGACGAGTTTCTCGACTCGGGCCATTTCCTGCACCTGCATATGCATCGTGTCGCGGCTCTCGAACATCACGGCGAGAACCGTGCCGAATGACAGCCGGCGACGGCGTTTGATCTCCATTACTCTTGATCGAAAGTCGGTGCGCGTGCGCTCGTACTCGCGTACGTCCATGATGTCTTCTAGTGCGAGTTTAGACATGTGATTTTCAGTCCCCTTCCGGTATCCCGTAGGCGCGAGCGATCACCTGCAGAGGGTGTGTCGGAGCGCTGCCGGTCTGCTCCAAGATTGCTGTGTTAGCGAGGTGACAGTCACCTGCGACGGCGTCACCATCTGCTTTGCTAATCATGTCGCCAAGCTTCTCGGCGATAGGAATGGAGATGTCTTCGTTTTCAGCCCGAAACCCCCACATACCATCAATGCCGGAGCACTGCTGCACCATCTTGACCTTGGCACCGGTGAGCTTCATCAGGTCCCGGCTCTTGAAGCCGATATTTTGCGCCCGCAGGTGACAGGGCGTGTGATACGTGATTTTCTCTACGGTCTCACCGTCGAAGTCGGTGTCGAGCACTGTGTCGTCGGCTTTGTGTACCTTCATGAGGTACTCGGAGGCGTCGTAAGTGTGTTCGGCAACGAGTTCAGCGTCTGGGCCGCCGACATAATCAAGGTAGTCCTTCTTAAGGACGTAGCTGCACGTAGGCTGGGGAACGACAACGTCGGTGCCTGCGCGGATCTCTTTTGCGAGCGTTGCGATGTTTTTCTCCGCAATCTTGGTGAATTGCTTGATATCACCAGTGTGAAGCCACGGTGCACCACAGCATCCGGCTTTGGAGTTGTTGCATTCAACGCCGTTACGTTCATATACCTTGACGAGGTCCTTACCGATGTCAGTCTCTTGGTACTCAACGAGACAGGTCGGATAAACAGTGACACGGCCTTGGCGATTGCCGAGGCGGACCTTTGGACGCTTTCTGAACCACGTGGAAAATCGCTGCTTGGCGTAGGGCGGTAGGAGACGAACCGCCGATACGCCCGTGACCTTTGACGTCGCTTTCCGCACCATCGACCCGGGCTCGGCGTTGACGATTTTGTTCGCTGCCGGAGCAGCAGTCGTGGCGACCTTGCCAAGCAGGTCGGTCCGGCCCATGACTTGTGTGGTGGCTTTCGATCGAGTCGATTTTATGCCGTGCTCGTGTTGCATCGCATCAGCGCGCAGCATGAGCCGCGGGAAGTCGAGCTTCCACTCATGCAGTTCGGGAATGTACGGACAGTTGACGTAGCAGAGCTTGCATTGAAAGCATTCGTCGACGACTTGGTCTTGTTGAGCCGGTGTCATTCGACCGGCGTCCTGATCGTCGTGTCGATCGATCATCTCGAACAACGTCGGAAACGACGTGCAGAACTTGAAGCACAGTCGACACCCATGGCACAAGTCGTAGACTCGTGTCAGTTCTTGGCGAACGTCAGCTTCGTCGAGATAGAGCGGATGCTTTGGGTCGTATGTGATCGTCATTCGAGTGGATCGTCAGGCAGGCCTCAGAGGGCGGCAAGTCCTTCGGAGAACTTTCCGGCGTGACTCTTCTCAGCCCGGGCGAGAGTCTCGAACCAGTCGGAGATCTCGTCGAATCCTTCGTCGCGAGCGGTCTTTGCGAAGCCGGGGTACATTTCGGTGTACTCGTACGTTTCGCCTGCGATGGATGCCTTGAGGTTTTCCTCTGTGTCGCCAATCGGCTCACCGGACGCTGGGTCGCCGACTTCTGCGAGGTACTCCAGGTGGCCGTGTGCATGTCCGGTTTCGCCTTCTGCGACCGAGCGGAACAGCGCAGCAGTGTCGGGGTATCCCTCGACGTCGGCTTTCTGCGCGAACCACAGGTAGCGACGGTTTGCTTGGCTCTCGCCAGCGAAGGCCTCTGAGAGGTTCTCGTGTGTCTTGGTACCTGCGAGATTCGGCATGGGCTTTCTCCTTTGTCGTGGCTTACGGGGGTCTTAGCAGCAATAAAGATACGGCCTGTTACTCGACGGGCGCAACTCAACCGACCCGCAATCGCGGCATGGACACAGGTCACACAAAACAGAACACATTCGGGGTTTCACGCGACACGGTCATCAGCGACCAAAGCATCTACGGTAAGTCGACATGAACCCGCCGCAGTTCTCTCGGAACCATATGTTGGCCAAACTGCGCGCTGATGAGCCATTTGATGTTCTCGTCGTCGGCGGAGGCATCACCGGGGCCGGTGTTGCCCTCGACGCCGCTGCGCGTGGTCTTCGCACTGCGCTCGTCGAACGTGACGATTTCGCGTCGGGCACATCATCAAAAAGCTCGAAGTTGGTGCACGGAGGGTTGCGTTATTTACAAAACGGAGATGTGCGGCTCGTGTATGAGGCGCTGCGCGAGCGTCGACGGTTGATGAAGAATGCTCCGCATCTCGTCGATGTTCTCCCGTTCATGATCCCCATCATGACTCAGGACAGCGTGGTGTCCAAGAAACTCTCGCGAGCCCTGGGATCGGCAATGT
>Ga0213868_10001430_pt1 | contig 23052 bp, 13 predicted proteins | sample PICome_9_FD_160087 | JGI IMG/M metagenome (GOLD analysis project Ga0213868, IMG submission 160087) | Coastal seawater microbial communities near Pivers Island, North Carolina, United States - PICO127 | ecosystem: Environmental > Aquatic > Marine > Coastal | place: USA: North Carolina... | reverse complement strand
GTCATGTGGTGTGTACAGGTTTTGGACCTCCGTCGAACGCAAAGCCAAGAAGTGGCTTTCAAACGGCAACGGGTGGAACCGTTTTTGCGGGAAATGAAATTAGAGGGTTAGATGAGGAGGTTTCGTTTCAGATAAACTGACTGACTGACTGACTCATTTTTCTCGCTGGAATCTGGATACAAGATACGAGTACCAGATACATGCATGAGTAGTAGTAGTATTCTGGAGTAGAGACATCAATCACACACATTATAATACATACCATAATCACCTCGATATTTCCATGAATACCAGATTAGTCTTTTGGAATATATTTTCCATCTTGATAGCAACATCGTTTGCTTTTGCGCCCATGGGTCCTAAACCTATTACATCGCCCATGACTGTTCTCTCTGCATCGCGTGTCATTACGGAGTTTGAACCATCCGATTTTGCTCTTCCTACGGGTGAATGGCCTTATACAGCATCAGATATGGGTAGGCTAGATCCTACGGATGACGCTTACTTTTACGATGCACCTAGGTTTGTAACGCATATAGATGATAGAGCTATTGAGTCTCTGACTGAATATTACAAAGAAGAATTCGAAGCCATGTATAATAAAAAGGGGAAGAAGAAAATTGATGTTTTAGATTTATGCAGTAGTTGGATAAGTCACTTCCCTAAAGATATGGAAGATAAGCTTGGTTTGACTGTAGGTATTGGTATGAACGAACAAGAATTGCAGGCTAATAAACAGCTTTATATGCATTACTGTCAAGACCTCAATAAAAATCCAAAACTTGAACAATTTCAAGATAATTCTTTTGATATTATATGCAATGTTGTCAGTGTTGATTACTTGGTGAAACCAAAAGAAATATTTGAAGAAATACATCGTGTACTTAGACCGGGTGGGGTGGCTCTCATGAGCTTTTCGAATAGATGTTTCCCGAGTAAGGCTGTAGCCATGTGGCTGCAGGCGGATGATATCGGTAGGCTTTCGATTGTTGGATCATACTTTCACTATTCAGCAAAATGGAGTTCCATTGTGGCTCTTGATATTAAAAAGCCACCTGTTGAAACACCAAAGCGACCTTCTGTGCAAGAGATCTTTAGTGATCCAAGTAAGGCATTTGCATGGGCTAGTACAGTTGGAGCTGTTGCAAAAATGAATTCAGGTGATCCAATGTATGTGGTAAAAGGTACAAAATAAACAATACTTATATATAAGTAGTATTATGTTTTGATCTTCTTGGATCAAAGAAACAAAATTGTCTTTCCACTTTTGAAAAATGTTGTCATAAAATAGCACTGGAACTTGAGATGTTAGCGTTGTCATAGCTCTAGAGAGAGAGGAAAAACTATCTAAGTAGATACCCTTTCGAAATAGCAAAAAGGAATGGTATGTCCATAAGATTTTTCTTGAAAAAATACTTAACTAGGGTTTCAATGTCAAGCTTTGCAGATAGACATTCTTCGAGAGTTTCGTCTATACATTCTTTCTAATAGCTCTTGAAATTTTGAAAAAGGCAAAAGAGCTGTTGTGCGTTCTCTATTCTTCCGAATTTGTCTCATTTCTTTCTCTCGTAATTTTATCTCATCAGGAGTAGTACCAGCTTGTTCTAATATTCTTCTCCGATAAAATGATGGCATTCGCATTTGATGTATTTTACGACGAGAACCTTCCCTGCATGTTTCATAGTCATGCACGAGAACCGGCTCTTGTTCATTGTATTCCCAGTCTAGTGAGATAGGTGGACCGTTGAATGTACAAGGGTTATCTCCAAGGACAGTATCATAGTTTCTGATTTGGATTCTATCAAAAGAAACACGCCTCTTGGATTTCTCCATCGTTGAGTTAGACAACTCTACAGTATCGGTAGCATTTTTTTCATTGATTTCCTCTAATAGATTAGCTTTACAGTTGTCACCATTCGTAGTCGATCCAGCGATTTCTGTATCTGATACAACGACTACGGCGTCCGAAGGTTCTGATGAACCTCCATGATACACTGAAGAACCGTCGGTGATTAAATCGGCTTCGAAGGACATTCTTTTGTACGTGTAGCACTTATCTGATCAATAATTATGTTTTTACTCCCTTCACCACCAATCAAAAATGATTTCGATTGAGGTGACGTATGTTTTCAACGATAATTACGCAAGAAAAGGGCTTACCTGGACTGACGCTCAAACATGGGAAAATGTCCGGGGTTGGACCAGCGACACAAAATATTTTACGTTTTGTTTACAACGCAAAAAGAGAAGAAAGTAAATGCAACCATGGATGAAAGAAAGAGGGAAAATAAAGAGATTATTGACACACGAACCCATTAGTTTCGTTCAACAAGCTGAACGTCGACGCATTGAGAGATTGAGAAACATTAAAGGAACAGTAAAATCAGGAATGAAGCTTTCTTCTGATTATATCAGAAAGCAAGTTGAAAGTCGACATCAAGAGTTTCAAAAGAACAAGAAAAAAAATCATTCGAATAAATATGAAGTCGATGATTTTCAATTTGAGAAAGCTTCTCGCCCAAATGGTGAAAAAACAAAATATGGTTTGAAATTGACACCCATACCAGATGTTGAAACGCAGAGACCAAGAATCACCAACATTACTAATGATGGAAAGGAAAATATAAACCAGATACATATACGCAGGTGTGACAGTGAAAAAAAGATTGGCAATAGTATTATGTCTAGTAAAACTTTGAAATCAAAGTCGACAGTAGTACATGATCGAGTATTCATTCCAGCAGGAAAGAACACTAGAGTTACAGAAGGTAAGGCAAAAGAGAAGAAAGAAAAGTTACAGAAAATATCACCTAGCCAAATTAAAAATAATACAATTAGGATCTCAAGGAAAGAGATAAAAAATGTTGATGCAAAGTTCCAAAGAGGAACTAATCTTGATTGTTTGGAAAAGGAGAAACAAGAGGCACTTGCTATTCTGAACGAAATTGATAAGGGCTTCGGGTACATCGGCTGTGAAGATAGGCGAGACATTCCTGAACTTGATCTGATGAAAATTAGTACAAAGGAGGTAACCGAAGCCGGTTCGCCATCGAGTTCCTCTGTCGATTCAACTAGAAAAAATGAGAATTTCTCGTGCAGTAACTTTGACTCTTTGTCTGAAGACGGTACAAAAAAAGATCAAATACAACCTATCACCTTCAATTTAGAATCATTCTTTCCATCCAAAATGAGTGAGTAAACAAAAACTTCAAAACAGAAATAATTGATGAGTTCATAAAAGAATAGACTAATTATCCTGTGTTTTAAGGAATTTTTCGTATTTTTTCTGTTGTCCTTGGAATTCTTTCAACGCTTTCTTCAACTGACTCTTATTCAATAACTCTCCATCATGGAAATGAGTTGGCATGCCGCTTTCATCAAATTTGGAGTATTTCAATGCAACGCTGTCATCGTCAATGGTAAGTTTCTTCATGAATTCTTCCGGTGAAAGCTTGTTCATTTCATCCTTCTTAGCTTTTTCTTCTGCGGCTTTACGCTTTTCTTCTTCCTTTCTCTTCTTCTCAAGTTCTCGCTGCTCCCTCTCCCTCATGAGTTCATCAGCATCGGCTAGTTTCCAGACAGACTTGCCTCCGGTCTTATCTTCAAGACGGATTCCTAACGGAGGCAAGGCATCATCACGGAAAGAGTCACAATCAGCTAAAATACCAGATACATCGTTTGCCCTAGCTTTGTCACGGACGGTTGATCGGAAATCAATCAAAGCATCTAAAACAGGAGTTAGTTTCTCTTCTCCACTATCCCCCGACCCTCCAACAGGAAATCCCAATTCAACTCCAGATCCTTCAGGAATGAGTCCAAACGTTTTGAAGATCTTTGTAATATACTTGGCAGAATTACGAAGCACTAGGCTAACGGGGGTTTTCTTTTCTGTTTCACATGCCTCTAAGTACAAGTTTGTAGCTTTGACGAGGTCAGAGAGAGCTGACATTGCAGATGGAGTATCAAAGTCGTCCTTTAATGCTTCATCTACAGCGTTGGTTGTTTTATTGATTGCATTTTGAAGGTCTCTTGCACTTTCATCCCACCTTTGCGGATCAGTGATATTTCCCTCCCTTAGTACAGCCTTGATGTTGTGAAAGAATTCTACAAAGTTCTTTTCGATAGATATTGCATGACTCATCGTATTATCTCCGTAATCCATGGGAGCGTTGTACTTGTGCAACAAAAAGCAAGTGCGGATTTGCCTGGATGTGTTGTTGTCCAAGGCATCTCGGATAGATATGAAATTTTTGAGCGACTTGGACATTTTGAAACCCTTAATATGTAAGTGACCAGTATGGACAAAATAATTCACCCATTGGTTGCAACCAGAATGTGCTTCCGCTTGAGCCATCTCATTGTCATGGTGGGGAAACTTTAGGTCCACTCCTCCTGAGTGTATATCCATTCTACAGATATCTCCCTGTGAAGCAGCATCCTTGGCGGATGTTCCTCCAGACAATTGAGCAAAAACATCTGATGCCATGACACTACATTCAATGTGCCATCCTGGTCTACCTTCTCCCCAAGGACTGTTCCATTTGATTTCACCTTCCTTAGATTTCTTCCATAATGCAAAGTCTCTGGGACTACGTTTATCACCAACAAATTCTTGTGTCAACTTCCCTTCTCCTTCAGCCAGTAGTTCAGCATTATTAATTTGTTCAGGAGAAAGTTTGCAGTAGTTCATCCCTTCCTGGTTAGAGAATGCGTCTACATTAAAGTAGACACTTCCATTTGATTCATAAGCTAATCCCTTGTCCACAATCGTCTGAATGTAAAGAATGATCTCATCCATGTACTCTGTAACTCTGGTCAAGACATTAGGAGGAGCGACACCCAACATATTCATATCTTCATGGAATTCGCCTTCGAATTTGCGCGTGAGTTCTCCACACGGAATACCCTGCTCATTTGCACGCTGGATAATTTTATCATCGATATCAGTAATGTTCATAACCAGCGTAACATTGTAGTTGAAGTGGTTCTCGAGAATGCGACGAATAATATCAAAGCCTAAATACGTCCTAGCGTGCCCCATGTGCGAGGGAGCATAAACGGTAGGGCCACACATGTACCATTTCACGTTTCGGCCACCGTCTATTGTCACGAACTTCTCCTTCTTACGAGTGAGGGAGTTCATCACCGTGAGTCCAGTTTCATGGGTGACTAGAAGAGGTGAAGGTTTGTGCCAGTGAGGTTGTAGAGACATGGTGTATTATGTATGTGCTTTCATTTATGAGAGACCAGTTCAATTTTCGTGGAGTGGTGGAAAAAGTACAACGCCAAGTCGGGTTATGAGCTAGGTCTCGGATTCACGACCACCTTCTTTTTACGACCAACTGATCAAGGCCAAGATACGAATGAATCATAGAGTCCAGTAAAAATCGCCATCTTTACCGATGATGTCATTCTGGTCTCTTTAGAAACCAAGACATTGGGACGGATATGTTCCGGAAATTATTTCTTTTCATAAAACAACTAATGTGTGTACCACATGGATATATACGGACTACGGATGCATGATCCTACACGCAAAACAATACCAAAGAATTAAATTATAGGAAAGCAATGAAAAGAAAGGTATAGACTTCGAAAATGTGTATGTGGGGGTATGCATGGATGAATTTGCTCTACTACTCGGCTGGAATGGAATTAATGATTGGAATGAATCAACAGTATCATGGGCTCATGCATCCTTGGAAATAGATTCTGAACATAGCTTACAGTAGCTTAAATTTATGTAAACGTGCTCTGTGAATATCAGTAATAGAAGTATCCCTAAAAGATTTACATTAAACAACAAATCCCCCGTGTAACGACATTTTTCGTTTTCAATATGTTATCAAACGGAAAAGCTCTTATGTCGTTTGTTTCATTTTAAAAAGGTTCTGAAAGAATTCTTTCTTTTCGACATGATTATTGTCGTTGATTGCATCTGAATGTTTACTTGGACTGATTTCACTTTTTGTCTCTTTTGTGAGAAAGAAAACTACAAACCCGACCAAAATACATACGAATGTTGCCCAAACATACTGAATGAGTTTGGCTTTCATGTTATCAGATGTCATACAAACTTTAGTTGTAACTAAAACTATGAATGCTACAAGCAACGAAATTTCAAAGCTGTATAACTGCGTAGAAGTCATGATATCATCCACTTGTCGTTCGAATGCGATTGAGATTTCAGGTTTGTAGCAGAACACCATCGATGAAACGACACAAGAAATAAAGACTAAAAGAATGTATAGAGGAGGTGTACTTCCAACAATCTTATCATCCTTCTTAATTTTGTCTTCCTTTTCCACCGGCAAAGGTTCGGCTGAAAGTAATGAATAATGAATATTGAATCAATTTAGAAAATGGTGTTGTAACGTTGCATACAATCGGAAGACTTTGTACTCACCCATATCTGGTACGACTTTTTCAGCATTATCTTGAGCTAACAATTCCCTTTTTTCATTCTTTCGTTTTGGACTTGGTGTGCAGAATCCACCTTGACGAAACGTCTTTCCTATATGAGAGAATGCTTTCAGAACGGGAGGTTCTGTATCTCCAAGGGAACTTGCATCAACTGCTTCATCATGATTAGACGCATCCTCATCCGCATAAGGGTCAAACGTGACAGACATTTTAAGACAAGCAGGAAAATTGAATTTAGAATTTAATTTTAAAAAAGAATTATTCTTTGATGCGAATCTTGGGGCAGATAGATATGTTGTTCTTGTCTTCAACTTCTGTTTTAGTGTCGTTCAGAAAACCTCCCTTTTACTAACCACTAAATCCCTTGTGATCAAACACGCTTATTCGACCTTCGACCACAGATCAATTTTTATTCTTCAAAAAAGTTTATCCTTTTACATTTGATAAATCGGTTATCATTTACTTGGTCTGGTTCTTAACTCCTTCAATCCTTGCTTTGATAGCCTCTTGATCACCCAAGTATTTTCCTCTCAATGGAGCCATTCCCTCAGGGCTAGGGATGACATTAAGATCATCATCCAATTCGTAAACCAAAGGTGTTCCAGTTGGAATATTCAACTCTGCAATTGTAGCTTCGTCGATATTGTCTAGATGCTTTACAAGGGCACGGAGAGAGTTTCCGTGTGCTGCAACTAAGACTGTCTTCCCCTCCTTCAATTCTGGAACAATCGAAGACTCATAGTATGGAAGAACACGCTCAAGAGTAGTAGCAAGAGACTCTGTGAAATTTTCAGGGAATTCATGTCCAGCATAACGAGGGTCGTTGGATGGGTGATGAGGCGAAGACTTGTCCACCGTTGGAGGAGGAATGTCATAACTTCTGCGCCAGATTAAAACTTGATCCTTTCCATACTTATCAACTGTTTCCTGCTTATCAAGCCCTTGTAAACTTCCATAGTGCCTCTCATTCAATTGCCAGGCCTTGTGAACATTAATCCAAAGCGAGTCTGTCTCGTCCAGAACATGGAACAATGTTTTAATAGCTCTTCTGAGCAAAGATGTATGGGCAACATCTGGCTGAATTCCTGCGGCCTTGACGAGTTTTCCTGCCTCAATAACTTCCTGAACTCCTTTGGGACTTAGCGGACAATCGTACCATCCAGTAAACTTGTTTTCGAGATTCCAAGTGGATTCCCCATGTCGTACCAATACCTAAAACGTACAACGATGATTTTATTTTCAAAAAAATCCAATAGACTGACATTAGTATAACTAGTTAAGTAACGACAATACATACATGATTCACTAGTAGTACTTACGAGTGTGTGCTTGTTCGCAAATTGAATGGTAGGCACAACGCTAAATGATAAAAATAATGGGAAATAGACATGTATGGTCAGAGTTTTTTTTTAAATGTTTCATGTGTTGTTACAAAAAAGGAATCAACTATTGTCAGGCAACGATTGACACTTACGTTCTCTTATTGAAAAGGGAGCGTGAAGAAATAGAAAATGCTGATCGTGTGGCAAACATGGAGTGTTAGTTAGGTGAATGAACTGAACTACGTTCAAGAAGTGAAATGTGTTGTGCACCAAAGAACAAAACTTCCCAAGTGCCGACGAGCCATGTGGACGTAATTGCATCATTCTTCCCTAGTAAGGTTGGGGCTTGTAGGAGGAACGAGAAAAACTCCAAACACAAAAGAACAAACTCAGAAACAACTTGAGATTCATGCAGATTCGAGGGAAGATATCTATTTTCACGCTCTTTATTTTACACAAGGTATTTGCTATAGGAGTACCGGAGAACCTTGAAGGTCCATTGTCGGTATATCCAAATGTTCTCAACATAACCGCAGAAGAACAGTCACGTTTTCATCCTGTAGTCAAATTTCCCAAGACACCTACAGTGCTCAACCTAAGACACATAAATGGCTCCCTTGAACTATCTAGAAAAAGAAGAAACTTGTTTCAACGAGTTTTGAATGTCTTGGAACAAAACTATACCATTGGAAAATATGATGAGGATCGAACTCAGTTATACTCATCTGAAATGTTTCGGAATGAAACTCATGCAGTGGATGGATTTGATGGAGCACGTACTGTCCATGTTGGAATAGATCTTGGTGGCCCTGTCGGAACCAAAGTATTTTCATTCATGGATGGTATTGTAAGTAGTGTGGGATACAATAAAGATCTTGGTGACTATGGATGTGTCACTGTGATGAAATATGATCTTGATGATTTATATGATCATCATCATCATAATAATACATCATCAGTTCCTGGATCCGATCAAAGAAGAGTATTCTACGCATTGTACGGACATTTAGATTGGAGTGTCATGAGAAAAAAGAAAGGTCAGAAAGTCAAAAAGGGTGACGTATTGGGACGAATGGGAGATGTTCATCTCAACGGGGGTACGTTTTATGCTGTGTTTTCATCAGATGGTAGTATAAACATACATGCACTTAGTTCTAATCATCCTCTCTTTCTGTTAGGCTGGAAAACTCCTCATGTTCATTTTCAATTAAGTGTTCACGAACCAATGACTCATGATTTGCCAGGTGCTGTTGCAAGGAACGACAGAGCCAAGGCATTGCTTGAATACCCCGATCCTAGATGGATATTGGGAGAGCTGTATTGATGAACATAAACTAAAGGAACGATGACGTAATTTTTCTATTTCAAAAAAATGCCAAGAATTCATGGGAAGAAAAAGAAGAAAAAGAACCCCCAAGCAAGAGGAAGAACAATACAGAGAGTGGGTGCACCTACTCTTACGTAAGTAAGTAAGTAAGTAAGTAAGTAAGTAAGTAACTTACTTGAAGGAATACAAGAGTGCCTGTATAATTCGAATCAATTTCAAAAACCTTACAAAATGGACAACACATACCTTCATGAAAAGTCAGTGCGTCCGAGATGGAATAGAAGAGAGAGAAGGGTTGTTTCTTCGAATAGTAGTAGTATTAGTAGCAGAGGAGGAAGTGGTTCCAATGATGATCAAGGATCCATCTTCAGCACTGCATCTGCCAAGAGTCAAATGTCAGTTCGATGGGATCGCAGTTCAAGGAAAGTTGTTAGTACGCAACGTACACATTGGGATCGTCAATCCAAAACTGTGAAGCATGAAGGAATGGAAAGTTCAGATTCTTTGTCAGACCGTTCTAGTGTCTCAACCAAAGATTCTTCAGGTCAGAGTGCGTCTCCTCAATCGATCATGGTCGCTGTCCCAGAACAAGAAGCTGTGTCGTATCCAGATATCAGCCATAAATTTGAGATATCTCCTCCCGGGCCAAAACCACAGTGTGTCAGACCACAATCTGCTGATCTCGCTGCTCTTCGAAAGAGAGAGAAAGAGAAGAAACTACGAGATATTATGAATCAAGTCACTTCTCGTATGCAAGATGACTCACGTCAGATGGAAAAAAGTTCGATGGGATATAAGGAGGATATCAGAAGGGGTAAAGATGTTCCAACAGAAATCACTGCTCTTCAATCGTCTGACCAGTCCGTGGTTTCGAATTTCAGTGAGCTATTCGCACCATGAATCCAGTTTTATGAACTTTTCATTTTTTTAAATTGTCGGATTTTTATTTCATTTTGGGATTTTTATTTCATTTCCATACCTTTGTCATCGGTATTCAGTTTTGAGTTTTTTTCTACGTTTCTTGAAAACATTTAGATACAAGGTTAAAAGAATTACTTAATTTCTATTTATTGAGTTTATCTCGTTCCAGCGGTGTTAGACTGGGAAGACTGGCTATTGTCTCTGATGCCAAATGGGACAGTGCGGATGTAGCCTTCATCTGCAAAGTGCCACTTTTAGATGTACCCTTCTTGCCTAATTTTATAAGGGCATTAATTCCTCCTTCTTCCGCAATAATGATGTGATTTTCGAAGTTGTCTGCCAGTCTTAACAAGGTCAATCCAGCGCAATGACGAGTCGATGCTTCGGTAGCAAGAATGGAAACTAAATTTCGAACAGCACCCATTCCCGCTATTGACTTTTGAAGATCTGGATTAGATGCTAAATGAAAAAGAGCAAACGAACCGTAAAACTGACACTCTTCGTCTACCATTCCTGCTAAGTTCACAGCATTTTGAATGGCATCCGTATTTTTCAATAGCGAATGATATTCCTTCTCTTCAGAAAGAATACTATATATATACCCGCACACTCTTTTGACTTGAACAGAAGATGACGAAAATATTCGTGTTACATGACTAATACCATCGAGATCGACAATAGTCTTGCGAAGGTTTCGATTTTCAATCAAAGATCCAATGATGTAGACCGCATTATGAATGCATTCATCGTCTGCGGAGTCCAAAAGCGACATGACCAATCTTATGCCATGACGATTATCATAGAATTTCAATTTGACTATGTCTGTATCACCTAAAAGTAGAGTATTCATCAAAAGTGAAGCACATTGTTTCATTGAAACGTCAGGGTATCGTAGGGCATCTAAAATTAAGTCGAAAACACCCCTGTTTATCATATCTTCTATGGCATGGTCATTTGATCCCAATGCGAGTGCACCAAATGATAAAATTGCGCCTCTTTCGACTTCCAAGTCTGCGCTTCTTGATAGGAAGGTAAGTATTCGAAGTAGACTTTCACTCCCTATGACACGAGGTTTCTCTTTGATATAGAGGCATAAATTGCAAATCGAAACAACGATATATCTTTGAATTGCACAATCTGCTCGTCTTCCAAATTTGACAAAGAGTGATTCAATGTTGTGTAGCAGCATATCAGCTTTTGCCGTGTCATTTATGGATAAGGTAGCAAATATACGAGTCCATTCTCTTGTGACCACAGAGTCCAATATATTCGAGGCCATGCGTGACATTTCCAAAACAATCGATCCTTCTAATAGAACATGATGAACACTGTCAGATTCGGCTAGATTTGCAAGAGCCGTAAATGCATTTCTTTTCACCGTTACATCGGCATTCATACATAGTCGAAGAATCACAGGGAAAAAATGTACCGCAAGTGTATACCTGTTCTGGTCATTCAACGACATCAAAGCTAATAACACCGCAGAGCCCAAATGACATCTGGTGCTATCAGTATTCACTATAGTTTTAATACGATACATATCATCACTGTTGATAATATCAGTTCGGATCCGTTCATTCGTGCATAAAAGATTTAGGGTAATACTAGCGAAAATTACACAGGTAGAGTCATTGGTGACAATCAAATTCATGATACACGACAGACCACCTTGTTTAAATATGTTGATAAAGTTGAACTTGTTCAGTGCCAGATTTACAAGAGCTCTAGATGTATATCTTAATACTTGGATTTCTTCATATCGAGATAAAGCTAATAACATTGAAATCACTCCAGCATCAACCATTTCAGTGCGGTTATTGTCATTTTCGCTGAGGTTAGCGAGGAGCCCGGCCATTTGAGATAACATGAGGTTAGAATTACTTCGAATTATCTTCGCGGCCTTGGTCAGGATGCTTTTATCGGCCATAATCAATTTTTGAAGACAAGAGTCAGTTGATAGCTCAAAGAAAATAGATATGGACAATATCTTAAAATCCTCATTTTCAGATTCTAGGAAAGCACTCAAATCAGTCACAATACCTGAATTTCCGATGGTGGATCTACCGAATGATGTCGAAGCCAGGTTCTTTAAAACCATCAAAGTGTTTCTCACTGTTTCTTCTTTGATAGATCGGATCATGCGGCAGAAATATGGCATTCCTTGCTTCGACATAAATGAACTGGAATGACGGAAATCTTTGAGGCCTCGACAAATTATTGACAAAAACAATTCGCACTCTACATCATGTAATTCACATGAAGAAAACAAATATGATATTCCTTTGGAAACGAAATAAGCATGCACATCGATATCGGTACTTAAAGAAGCTATTGCTCTGTAAGCCTCCCGTTTGACTCTAATACATTTGTGTTGGAGTAATGGAATCGAATATCTCACCAATGCTACACTAGAAATAAACGAGCGGCATTCTTCAGTTTCAGCAAGACTCGCAATAGTACTGGCGGTGCAAGTAAGTACTTCAGTATCCATTTGTTGTGAAAGAAACTGAACCTCATTTTTTGAGTACTCCGCGACTAATTTTGCTTGTTGGATATTGTTGCTGATGATTTGAATTAATCCAGCGATCTCTCTTTGGATATTAATCTCGTCGATCATTACCTTATTGTTCAAAGCTTTGAGTATGTGCTTCCAATTTACACAAATGGGAATGATTTCACTCATTATTAACTGTTTTAAAGCAACAATTGCTGCGCAACACAAATGATAATCGTCGGATACGATCAATTCTGTCAGTATACTCCAGGACTGGACTACATGTTCGCTATGGCGAAATGCATCAGAAATCAAAACGTTTATAATAGAAAATGCCACCAAGTCATAATCTTCATTTTCCTCATTCATTAGGTTGTGCAATATATTTTTGCCGAAGAAAGTATCGTGGTTTTTCGCATCAGAAACTAGATTTATCATGGCAAGTCTTGCGCATCGTCTTAGTGTTGAGTTTTCAGATTCTAACACTGACTTCAGCGATGGTAGACAACCATACAACACAGCTTGATTTCGAGCAGTTGAGGAGAAGGTAAGATTAGACAAAAAAATACAGGCACGCGCACGACAATCAAAATCTGAATCATTCAACATCAACACCGCTGTTTTCAGGCCTCCCTTTTGTATTACATGATTTCGATAGTGATCGTTTCCTGATATATTTGATAATGACATTATCGATAATAAACGACAGAGATGTATTTCACTATTACAAAGAGCAACAAGGTATTGAACTACAGAAGGCGTTCCCAAGAAAACGTGTGAATCTTCTGAGAGCGACAAATTGTAAAACATCATTGCAATAGCTCTCTTTGTTTTGTCGTCATTACTATCGCAAAGTATACAGCTTAACTCCACGTCATCCGCGGAGCAAATAGTGGCAATGCTGATCCCACTAATACTCAAATTTGATAACACCATTACAGCAAATTCTTTTAAGGTGTTGCAACTTTCTTGTTTGCAAAGATTTAATAAATTTGAAATTGTAATTCTCCTAATCGCGCCTCTATCGATCTCATTAAAGAACGCTGTGATATTGCATAATGTCTTTAAGCCTACAATTGCTGTTTGGGTAGCTGTATCGGTACAATTATCATGAATCAATGCCAACAAATATTTCACGTCACTATCTGAAAGGAAGCGTAGAATAGATGTATTTGATGAAATATTGCAGAGGACACTACACGTATGGTGACGAACGCAAATGTTTTTTGCGTGTAAGCAAGAAAGCAGCTTGTCGATAAAACTTGTCTGATGATAACACAAGTGAGTATTTTTATCTGGGATTATGACCCTGCTCAGTACCCAAAGAGCTAAGGCCAAATGGTCGCTATTCTTCATAATTATAGATGTAAGATGCTGAACAACGTTCATATCACACGCAATGGATTGATACTTCAAATCTTGTGCCAAATTTCCAATTGTCATTAAAGCGTACTTAATGGCCTGTGTTCGATCCATGGTGATTATTTTGATGGCGGTCGAGATGACGATAATATCTGTATCAGAGCAAATACTTTTAGGAACTGTTACAGATAGGAAGCTCATACAACGAGCAACGTTTAAACAAATGATAGTATTTTCATGGATCACGAGCCGATGAAGGGTATCTTTAAACCTCTCATCAGACCAAAGCATGATTCTACCTTTTTCAGTTTCTGATAAATTAGATAGAACTGCAGATACGTGAATGAGGAGATTGATATTAGGTTCGTCGTCTATACAATTGTATAAAAGCGGCAAAATGTCTCCATTCAAAAAAACCTTTCTTAGTTGAGGTACAACAGATAAGTGGTCCAAAATAGCTGCTGCTGAAGTTTTTATGACTTCATCTTCGGTGCATAATATGGAAAGAAACCTATTAGAGTCGCAATTTTCTAAAATATGCATTTTGACGTTTCTACTTGAAATGTAATCATGTAGCCCCATGCATGCTAATCGAGCTGCGTCTACGTTTTCTGATTGGATTTTTATCAAACGAAACATCGTTTCAAGAGATCTGTGTGATAGAAGGTCATTATGCACCTGTACACAGGATGCTAACTTTCTCAATGACAAAGCGCAATACAGCTGAATTTCTTTATCTGAAACGGTAGAAATACGGTCCAAAATCTGAAGCCCTTCATAAGTTACGAAAGTAGCAAAAGAATCATATTCGGAAAGTAGGTTTGATATCGCTCTGGTAGCTTCTCTCATCACTGCCAAAGATTTTGATGTCAAATAGTGAATTAAGTCTGGAATAATATCGGATTTTTTCAAAATACAGCGATGTGTCGTAGGATCTTCCGATATGTTCGCCAATGTAGCGATAGCATATCTAGTGCATTCCATGTCGTGACTTTCGTAAAGTTTTATTGTGACATCAAAGGCTGAACTTGAAACAAAGAGTTCTAAGATATCAGGATTGGTGGTGAGATAGAAAAATGAACATGCTATTTCTCGTTTCAGCTCCAGTGTTGCGCATTGATCAACCAATCCACTAAGAAGCTCTAAACCTCTATGATTGATAATTTCTCTACTCAGATCATAAGGTTTTGCTAGATATTTCAATGCGCCTACCACATGTGACTTGACATTGCAGTCTTTGTTGCTTAGCTCATCTAAAAGGGCGTAGACGACGTTCAGCGAAACAACCGTTTCCCTGAATTCGTCAGCATATTTGAGGTATTTGTGAATGGCAAATGCAGCAGAATATTTTAGTTCGTCGTTGTTATTCAATAATACGACTTGTAGCGCTTGCAATACATCCAGGTTGTTAAAATAAGTCCAAAATAATGGAATTTTAAACAAAGAACCGATCGTTAGACAGGCAAAGCTAATCAATGTAATGTCGAACTCAAGGGAGTCTTTCAGTGTAATAATTTGAACCAATCTTGACGTCATTTTCCAAACGAATGGATTTGTGTGAAGTTGTATCGTGCCATTGATGCTTAGGTTGTAAAGTACTTGAAGCAGGTGTCTTTGGACAATGCAGTTGTCGTAAGCTGCACATTCTAAAAGCCACTCAGAAGAAGCACTGCTTAATAGTCGAATATGATTTTCCGTATTAGCGCACAAATTCGACAGGAGTCTAGTGTACTGTTCATAATAAGAACTTCCTTCTACTTGATAGGCAAATTTAATCATAGGAATATGCTCAATAATGTGAGAACGAAAAACATTGATTTCGCTACAACTCGCAAGAACTCCTGTCAACAAAGTTGCTATCTGAACGGAAATATCACTTAACTGCAGCATCACTCGTATATCTAGATATTGAATAATCGTTTCCTTGTTTTTATCATTTCGAGATAAAAAGTAGATCGCCTCCAAGGCTTCTATGGTACAACGGTTGCTGAGGTTTTTAACACATACATCCAGTAAGTAATCCACAGATCCGTTTTCAACTATCAAAGTCGCTAGTTTTGTATCAGTGCAAATTGCACGAATCGATTTAAGAGATTTGTAAACATCTGTTTCAAATTCACTTCTAGTCAGGATTAGAACAGGGATCAATCCTTTAGATCTGACAATATGTGACCTATGATCAGCCTGCTTAGATGCATTACAGAGACTATAAGCTAAACACCTAGCCAGCTCATGGTCACAGCCATTGTGATATTCAGAAATCAAATGGTCGAGTGTATCTAAGTTTAAGATGTTATCCCGAAAATCCGCTTTCGTGATACCATTTCCAAACATAATTGCTCCAAAGAGTTTCGAGGAAAATCTTTTCTCAATAAGGAGAGACTCTAAATCGTAAGCTTGAAATCTATTTAAGCACTCGATCAAATGATCTTGAAATTGGTCATCTGATGACAGATTGCATAATACCAGTAAAGCTTCAGCACGGATATTCTCATTTTGAACCTGAACGACGCTTAACAGCTTGTCAACAATATTAAACTTCAAAAGAAGGTTTCTGGGCACGGCAGAAGTCGACAGTCCTCTCAGAAAAAGCACGGCGTGATGTAAAGGTGTCTCTTCTAGACGATCTAGCATTCCTAAAATTATAGTTGAAGTGACCGTGACTTGAAGAGCCGAATGATTATTACAATTTGAAGCTAGGTTCGCCAAACACGATAGAGCGGCCTTAATGAGACAATTCGATTGACCCTCCAAAATCAAACAACACATTTGGACAATTTTACAATTTAATAGTATCTCATGAACAGTGGTAGACACAGCAAGATTTGACAAGGCAGTGAAACAATGTTGGGCAGTCATTTCATCACTGCCATTCGCTTCTGTGTAGAGATGAACAAGTGAATCAATGCATCCCTCTTTTATTAAACGTTCTCTTGTTTTCTCATCTGTCGTGAGGTTTGAAATCGAAATGGCAGCAAAAGTCCGACTTGATATTTCATTAGATGAAAGTGAACTGATTAATGAAATTGATATACCAGCTTTTTCAATCGCGCCTATACAACTAACGTCCGATGATAAATTTGAAATCGCTCTGAGACTCTCCCGCCTTACTCGCTTAGAATGAAATGTCAACCCATACTTTAAATGTTGTAAAATTCCTTGCTCTACCATTTCTGTTCGATTGCTTGCGTCTTCTGCAATATTTGCTATTGTCGCAAAACCTTGCTGCACTAAGATACCATCAGAACATCGAGTTATATCTAGGAGAGCAGTTACGCAACCATGCTTAAGAAGCAGCTGCTTATTTCCGCATGAAAGTGACATGTTTCGAAGTGCACCCACGACTTCTCTCTTCTGTTCCAAACTACTACTCTTCAGGACTCGCAAGAGGATGGGGATGCCACCAATATCAATGAATTTATGCCCAATGCATTCTGAAATGCATGAGTACCGAACAGCTAGACACGCGTGTAATGTACAGAACTCGTCTCCTTCATTAATAAGATTGGATAAAGCCCCTGCGATGTTAGAATTATGACAAGCTTGATGAGTTATATCATTTTTTGACATATTATGGAAAGCATACGCAAGAGATCGCTTAAGTTGATAGTCGTCAACATGTTGGAGTGATGGCAACAAAGCGATTAATCCAGATTCTACCAAATGCCTATGACTATTGCCACTAGATGCGAGATTAGCAATCGTAAGAGTTGCAAGTGCTTTACACCCAACACCAAACAGTTCACTTGAAACGACTCGAATTAAACCGTCTAAAAAACATGGATCCAGGAATCTTGCATGCAACTCAAAACTGGTTGTCAATAATGCGAAACAGCGGACGATTTCATATTTAATCTCTTCTGAAGAATCAGAGGACTGCAAGAGATCTGACAAAATAGATATGCACCCATCATCAACGAGTTTATATTGGGCATTGATACCTTTCTCAGCCAAATTAGCTAATGTGCCAATAGCGAATATCTTAGATGCATCGTCAAAACTCCCCAAGGAAGAAGTAAGAGCATGCAAAATACCAGATTCAACTATAAATAGCCCACTTTGTGTTGATAGCGCAAGATTGTATATTGCTGCAGCTGTCTCACATGTGATTTCATTGTCATCTATATTATGCGAACGCAGAGACAAAGTCAATGGCTCGCAACTTCCGCTTTCAACTAGTAGATTTCGTATGTTCTTGTTTGTAGCCAATCCGCGTAATCCAGCAATAGCCTGATGGTGAGCGCTCGAAGAATCTTGCTCATTTGAAGGAAAAGCATGCGTGATCAGAATAGATGGCACCCCTGCATTTTTTAAAACATTTGCGTTATTTGCTTTATAGCATAAATTGCCGATAGCAATTATCGCATTTTGCCTGCATTTGATATCTCTGTGATTCGAAAATTTTACTAAGTTATCTTCGGGGCGATCAAACTGTAAGCATAGGAAAAATTGTATACCGCATTTCATGATTGTTTTCACATACCTAAATTTGAAATTATAACGTGTTCTCCATAATTGTTGCTTGCACATAGATTTGATAGTAACGATAGGAAATACCGCGTAGTATGGTGATCTGAGTCTCTTTTCGGGTCCAAAGAAATTTGAAATTCGTCACTAATAGCATCAAGAATTCCCATTTTTATGATTGGACCGTGGCATTTTGAATTTGCACATAAATTAGAAAGTGCCATTGCAGCCATTCGACTGTGGTCGATAACGTTGCTTTTGATTATATTCACAAGTGAGTGAAGGACATGTTGTTGGCTCAACAGTCTTGTACTGTAGCGAATGTTTGTGGCCAAATTTCCTATGGCTCTCGCAGCTTCACACATTACGTTACTATTATTTGTAATTAGTACAACGTTTGTAAGGAGGTCTAAAACTCCTGCTTCCACTAATTTTATCGAGATGTTGGGCTGTTCTGATAAATTTGCAACTGCGCAACATGCGCATCTTAAATAAAAGGTATCCTCTTCCTGTAAACCTTGCAGTATCGAGAACAATCCACCAAACAAACAAATGTCATCTCTATTCGTTTGAATAAAGGAAAGGCTTGCAAAGGCCGGAAGTGCCTCCAGGCGTGTTTTTTCGTTTTCGATTCGCGCTAGATAAAGAATTGGTTCCAGTCCACCTTCATCGCTTATTATCTGACTCAAATTCATATTTCTCCCCAGATTGGCGATGATCAAAGCAGCATACACTCGAACATATGAATCACTTGAGACTGAAAGAGAAACAACATTATTGAATATACTTGCACTTAGAAAATCACGATGGTTGTTGTTCTCCGACGATAAGTATACCATTGCGAGTAGCGCAAATTTCTTGATGGCGATGCTTATTTCATTGGATTGAACCATAAGAGAAAGAGGGTCTAAAACACCGATGTCTTTCAAAGTGACCCGATGTCGTTCATGAAAACTAAGACAACATACTCCAAATACCCCAATGTGCTGTGAGTAAATATCGCGAGATAATAGGTATGATGTAAGCACATGATGGCCTCCGCATTCAAATATGAAATCAATAGCTTTCATTGAGTTGCAAGAACAGATATTAGCTAAGAGCCTTCCTCCTTCCCTTTGAGTTTCAAGGTTTTTAGATATCATAACATCAATACACGGTTTAATTACACCGTGTGAAGCTATGATATCCTTATTTGATTGAGTCTCTGACAGATTTGCCAAGGCTGCTGTACAGAAGCTTGAAACGCTTTGATCGTCGTGGTCTAAAAGAGACACTAAGGGCTTGATTATCCCGAAGTTAACCATCTCGTTTTTCCCTTCATTGTCTCCGGATATGTTTAGCAGACAGGAACAAGTCTCCCGTAACAATAATATATCTTTTGAATATAATAAATCACTTAACGGCTCTAGCCCACCTTCTTGAATGATTTTAATTCTAAAATTAGAAGAATAGCTAAGACCGCGAAGAGCCGCGCATGCTAGTCTTTGCACATCAATATCATCGCCGTATAATAGTGATATAAGTGGTTGAATAGAACCTTCTTGCACCATGAGTGAATGATTATCCAAGTTGCTCCCTAGGTTTGAAAGAGCTACAGTGACGTAATATTTGCTTTGTGAATCATCAGAATTAGATAAGGAGAGTATCGCGTCAAGAGACCCTTCTCTAAGTAGTAATTTGTGGTTTGCCTTGGTAGCACTCAAGTTTGCAATCACCAAGCATGCATATTTGCGAACATCAAAATGTCCAGTTACATTAGAAATCATATCATTCAGACGACGTACGGACCCAATCTGTGCCACTTTCGTTTGCACTCTCACTGTCCGAGCCAAGTTTGCCAAACAAACAGCAGAATATCTTTGAGAATTTGTTTCATTTTCATTCATAACATTTACTAATGCGTCTATAATTTCATCATCTAATAAGGACGAATGAAGTTGAACGTTAGTAGAAAAATTGGCAAATGTTCTACAGGCTTGTCCTTTACTATTCAAATCTTTCGATGAGAGCATTGCTACTAATGGAGCAAGAACATTTTCATTGATCAATTTCTGATGGATATCGAAAATTTCTGATAAATTAGCAATGGTGCATATAGCGTGTCTTTGGGTAAGGATGTCGTCCGATACTGATAGAAGAACTATTGTTGATACAGCTCGATCTGAAAGAATCATTCGAATGGGTACCGTTGTAGAAAGGCGATGGAATAAAGCCGCAACATCTTGCAAAACTTTCACTTCAACAGATCTTGCCAAAAGAATCAAAGGATCCAAAATTCCTACCGATATAGCTTCGGAATGATAATCAGTACAATTGCATATTCCCCGAAGTGCAGTTAAAGCCTGACTTTGAACGTTCGTATCATCAAAACATGCCGCCAGCGCTAAATACTCCAAAGCTCCTAAATCAGCCATTTGTTTGCTACATATTTCATTCGATGCAAGATTTGATAACGCAAAAGCTGCGTATTGACTTGTTTCATAATTTTGGTCATTCGTCCCGGATCTTAAGAATGCTACCAGTATGGATATACCCGAGGAATCAGTAATAATCGAATGATTTTCTCTACTAGCAGCAAGATTTCCAATAGTCATAGCACAATATTGCCTCACAATTACATCATTTTCTTCGCCTTTGATGTGTTCCAAAAGATAAAATATTACCTTTTCCTCCTTTGCTATAGTTACCCGAACTGCATCAGAACTTGCGGTGTTTGCCATGGCCAATGCAGCGAATCTTTGAGCTTCGATATCTCTAGAATGATTTAATAAATGAATCAATGTTTTAAATCCTCCCTTTTGAACAATGCGTTCATGAAGTTCGGAATGAGTAGATACATCTGCCAATCCGAATGCCACTTCTCGTTGCTCTCGAATATGAGTGACACGGCGACCTTTTGCAATAAGTCCTTCGAGATTAGTGACCATATTTTTCAAGCCACAACTCGAATTATAAATTCATCGAAGAATGATGTTTGGAATAAAGAGCGTGCTTTTGTTTTTTAGAAGAGGATGTGCACAGTTTTAGATTTTCAGTTTCCCATCCTTTGATTGTCGATTCATTCCTTTTTGCTGATTGACTCGCATCAACCGTAAAAAACAGGTTGCAGCATTTTGTATGAGTTATTGCGCTATCTACTAATCGAATCGAAAAGGATCACGCGCAGAAATACTGCTGGTGACATGAAAGATACATAATGATGATAGTGATGTGATGTGTGAAGTGTGCAGTTGTGCATAAATGAAGAGGCTAATCAAATGGCCTGATTGAGATCCCAACACCAGTGTCACAATTTCAACACTCTCGCTAGTTACTTAGTAATTCTACAAACAAAAACACTGACGCCTCTTTACAAACGCAATGTTTTACAAAAATACACTCTCATCTCGATAATCTTGGAACTTTGATTTAATAAACTTGGTCTATGCAACAATTTTTATTATATATCATCCCATTCATAGTTTTTGGCGGGTGTAGGTGTATGGGTTCACCTGTACCTGTCATTTTACACGCATACAATGAAAATCCACTTACTAAGTAATAATCAAATAACATCTACTTTAAATCTTGAGTGTGTAGTCATGTACGAAATGTACTCGTCATTGCTCTAGGACGAAAAAACGCCAAGGTCCCGAAATGGAACTCGATCTCAGCTACTTTTTTTAAAAAAAGCTATCATCTCGATGAGTCCAACGAGGTTCCAAGCATCCAAGAGCCATCATTACAGCTAAATACTAACCAGCATCTACAGATATACAGAATAAATGTTCTGAAGCACAATCAAGGAACACAGGTTGATTCGTCGATCAAAATCAGCATGCTATTACGTCATCTAATAACTGGGGGAAATGGTCCAGGATGGAACTGGATCTCAGTTTACAAAATATCATCTCGACAAGTCAAACGAGGTTCCAAGCACTATCAATACAGCTAAATACTATCCAACATATAGATAAGACATGTTCTGAAGCACAATTGAAGGAATACAGGTCGATTCTTCGATCGAAAGAAGTTTACATGACTTCTGCCAACATCAGGAAACTGGTCCAGGATGGAACTCGATCGCAGCTTATACTATCATTTTTATGAGTGAAACGAGCTTCCAAGCATCCAAGCACTATCAATACAGATAAATACTATACAACATATAGAGAATTCATGTTCTGAAGCACAATAAAGGAATAAAGATCAATTCTTCGATCGAAAGAAGTTTACATGAGTTCGACCAACATCGGGAAAATGGTCCAGGATGGAACTCGATCACAGCTTACAAAATATCATCTGGATAAATCAAACGAGCTTCCAATCATCCAAGCACCATCAATACAGATAAATACTATCCATCATATAGAGAATTCATGTTCTGAAGCACAATCAAGGAATACAATCTATTCTTCAATCGAAAGAAGTCTACATGACTTCTGCCAACATCGGGAAAATGGTCCAGGATGGAACTCGATCGCAGCTTTATAAATGATATCATTTCGACGAGTGAAACGAGCTTCCAATCATCCAAGCACCATCAATACAGCTAAGTACTATCCAACATATAGATAAGACATGTTCTGAAGCACAATTGAAGGAATACAGGTCGATTCTTCGATCGAAAGAAGTTTACATGAGTTCGACCAATATCAGGAAAATGGTCCAGGATGGAACTCGACCTCAGCTTTTAAAAGATATCATCTCGACGAGTCAAACGAGCTTCCAAGCATCCAAGCGTCATAATACAGCTA
>Ga0213868_10001424_pt1 | contig 23077 bp, 19 predicted proteins | sample PICome_9_FD_160087 | JGI IMG/M metagenome (GOLD analysis project Ga0213868, IMG submission 160087) | Coastal seawater microbial communities near Pivers Island, North Carolina, United States - PICO127 | ecosystem: Environmental > Aquatic > Marine > Coastal | place: USA: North Carolina... | reverse complement strand
AGTTGCTCTCTAGAGAGGGACATATACGTAAGGGACATAATAAGTTAAAAAAAGAACTTGTTTAACATTACTATAGAAAAACCGATTACTGGGTGTATTTTTCGCCAAAAAAATAATTCCCGTTCATTCGAAATTCGAATCTCCAAGTGTTTTCAAATACATTCACATTCGTTCATTGAACAACACCAAAACACTGACTGAGGTGGATAATTGATTTCGAAAGATTCCATGAGTTTAGAAGAAAAATCCGAAGCAACAATTGAGGAGACTATATCTGAGGAGGGACTCGATCAATTTCAATATGGTGAATTGGAGACGACCATCCAAACTCCTTCTCCCGACGGAACGGAGGTACCGGAGGGTTTCACTGGGACACCTATTGATTTGACAAAGAGTCCATTCCGCATTAATAATGATATCTTTGAAGGATTTGTTCATATTATGATGCGTGATCTCCCGGGAAATTCTTACACGTTCGATGGTGATAAGGACGTTCTGTGGGAGATTCAAATTCAGGTACGTTACCACTATTATGCATCCCGCCTTCATTTTCCCTTCGGCCTGCTTCATACGCACAAAAGAATGCTTTTTGCTTCTCATATCGTCATCTAATAGTATTGACGTTGTGTTCACGTTCTTACTTATTTTATTACAGGGGAAGTTTAAGCGTCAAATCAAAGGACCGATATATCTGGCAATGGAATTGCCTCAACACGAGAAATATAGGGTAAATCCTGCGATGAAACTTGTTCTTCGGGCCTGTCTTCAACTTATGAAGACTATGGGTCACAAAGATGTTCATCATTCCTTTGGAGGCCATTCTGAACTTCCTCATATGGGAGCTCCGGCATTTCATTCATTTGATAGAGTTGTAGTAACACCCCCCGGAGAAACTCCTCCTCCTCTTGGTACTCACCTGCAGAAGCGGGATTCGGATATCCAGCGCCGTAAGAATTTCTTTAAGATGCAACAAAAGATTGAAGTTGGATCAACATATACCTTCAGTATGAAAAATAGAAGATTCAATCCGTTGCAATGGAAGGTGATAAGTGTTCCAATTTTGAAGCAATTTACCGTATCGCGATTTACCGATGCCGTTAGATTGGCTGTCTATGAAGTATTGGAAGAAGGTGGTCAGCCTGTTGAAGATCCCAAGGGAGCTGTCAATACGATGGCAAAGAAGAGACACACGAAAAGGAATACATTTATTTGGATTCACATGGCACGTGCAAAGAAGTAGAAAAGGAGCGAAACATTGGAGAGAGGTCTACTTTGATTATTTTAGAAGATTATAGAAAGCAAATATTCAGGTGTCAAATTCAAAAAAATCATAGTATGTTGTTTAGTAATGATATATAGATGGATTTTATCTTTTAAGCAGCTACCTTCTTCTTGTTCACAATAATAGGCATATTCACGAAAGTTGTGTCATTATCCTTCTGGAATCCCTCCAATTGCTCTTTCCAATCTGCAGGTCCCATTTGGTCTGCTGTGAACATTTGCTTTCCTCTACCTCCTTGTTTCTTTTCTCTAGGGGCAGGACGGTTGGCTTCTTCTTCCTCCTTGCTGATCATTGAGAGAGAGACTTTCTTTCCTTTGATATCAAGTTCCCTTACTCGAACCTGTACCTTATCACCTACAGAAACAACTGACTTGACTGAATCAGCACGTCCGGCGGTAAGGGCAGAGATGTGAACAAGTCCATCGAGTTCACCCGTCACGTCGGCAAGCTGAGAGGCATCAAATCTAACAAAGGCTCCGAAATCAAGAGTGCTTACAACTTCTCCCTCTATCATCTTAGAGTCGTCGAAACCAACGGCGTTGAGATCGTTGAGGGTTGCAATCTGAGCACCCCTATCTCCCTGTGAACGCTGAGGGCGCTCCTTACGCCTTCCTCCAGCAGAGCGCTCTGTGGCAGCCTTTTCATCCTCCTCGGATACCATAGAAATGGCAATCTGATTCTTGTCAGTATCTACACTTACAATGCGAACATTGACCTTGTCGCCTTGCTTGACAACGTCTTCAACATTTGAAACGAAACTATTTGAAAGACGAGAGACATGAAGGAGAGCATCAGAGGCTGCTCCAATATCAACGAAGGCACCGTAAGCAGTGATAGTCTTAACAGTTCCATCGACATAACTTCCAATCTGAAGATCAGAGAGAGGGGTTCCTTTGTTAGCCTCCTTCTTCTTTTTCTTGAGCCCGGAGTCACGAGCAGGTCGTTCAGTGTTGTGGGCCTCATCCTCACTTGCGATTCCATCCAAAGATGCAACTTCAGAAGGGACCTCTTCATCTGAATCAGACATACGAAGAGAAGTCTTGGATCCGCAAGCAATGCATGCGCATCCAGGGCTATGAGATCTTACACAAGCGGAGCATACGCAGGCAGCAGGATGGGTGCATGATGAGCAGCTGCAGCTTGCTCCATGTTGTCCGGTAACAGATACAACACCATTAGATACAACACGGGTGCTCACAAAGGCATTTCTGGAGGTTGTGAAGGCTATTAAGAAGAAAAGGGGTCGAGTGTGAGAATCAGTCATAGATAATATTCAGGTCTGTTGATTTCTTGTTGTTTCCCAGAGTAGAAAAAAATCAGTTGCAATATGCATAACATGATTAGTTCCAATCTTCCATATTCCTGGGTTATATCTTTCAGATTCAAGGATCTAGAATGAAGATCCTTAAACAACAGAATTTCCATGGATTCCTAGAACAGAACTAACTTCATCGGACGGTGGGGGAATTGAAACTACAGCAAGAAACGAACGAGGCCAAGACATAATGTGAAGGTTTCAGTATGTTAGTACATACCACTTGCAGTGAAAGATCCAGCGACAAAAAGTGCGGCAGCAGCAACAGCGGAATTAGTGAAACGCATATTAGGTGAAATGAGTGGGAAGTGTTGATGTGGATGGTATTTGCACTTGTCCTGAAGAAAGCGATGAACCGAAACTGATGTGTGGCTAGAAAACTCAAAACTCGTCAGGTGCGTCAGAAAAGGATCAACTAATCTTCGTCGGGTTGGTAGTTTGAAAAAGCCGTTTAACGGAACCGAGAGGGTCACGAATCACGAAAAATGACAATACTGAACAATGAGTGTCAGTCCATTAAGTAAGAGTTGCTTGGGCATTTGATTTGCTGAAGCGTTGAACGAAATTTAAAAAATAGAAAAGGAAAGTACGAGTATGATACTATTATTATGTACAAAAAGTCAATAATTAATTCTGTCTGATGAAGAATTGAGTTATGAGTTACTCAACGTATCTTCCAACTCCCTCACGGCATCTTCGAAATATTCAAGTTCAGACTTGAGATCAATTTTCATGGCATCTGTTATCTCATCGAAGGCTTTGCGTTTTTCACGATTTTTCATGCGATTCAATTGTGCTGATCTTCTGTCAAGGTATAAATCAGCATCGTATTCCAACATCGAAGCAGCCATTGTTTGCTTCTTCTCGTCTTTTCCAATAATTCTAACCTGAACGGTATCTCCTTCATTCAAATAATGACGAATATTATCGATTTTCTTCGGACTAACTCTAGAAATGTGAAGCAAAGCGTTTGCTTTTGCCCCGACATCAACGAATGCCCCGTACGTCATAACATTCACAATCTTACCTACATATTCTTTTCCGACAGTAAAATGTGATAAATCTTTCCTCTTTTCTCTTTGTTTACGCGTACTGAGGCCGACCTCGCCCTTTGCGTAGTTGATTGTGATAACCCTAAGGTTTTTCAGAACCTGTCCGATTCGAAACATTTTCTTCAGACCGGAAGGAGTTATTTCTTCATCTGATATCTGCGACTTGTGTAAAAGTGCATATCCTGCTTGGTCGCCCTTATTTTTCAGGTCGTAAGGAATTTTAACAAACACACCAAAATCGGTGAAGGCTGCGACCCAACCCTCTAAGGTCGATCCCAATTTTAGATCTGTGAGAGGATAGATAGCGTCGAAAGAGTTCGGTTTTTCCTTTTGGTTTTTCTTCTGTCTACCAGAGGCTTTTCCTTTGTTACTAATCTTTCTTCTCGATTGAGTTGCAGTGCCTTTATCTTTTTTGGTGTTCTTGTATGTTGTGTCTGAAGATGACGATGATAAAAAATTCTGAGAACAATGATGTATCCGAGGTTTATAGAATCCAATTGGAGCGAAACCTGTTTCAAAAAGAAGTGATTATGTGTAAGCAATATCGAATATTGACAGCAAATTCTTTTTTCATTTGGACAGTCTGAAATTCAGATCAAAATTATAATTACATACCTTGAGCACAAAGCAAGGAGGCAAAGAAAATTGACAATAGTAGAATGATATTGATACCTAGTCTTGGCATGTAGTTCATAATAGGATATGGTTTGATCGAGAGCTGTTAATGTATTTCAAAGAATGATTGGTATATAGAATGAGGTGTTGCGAATTCTAGAGTACTGACTGACTCTTTGTGCTGACGACAAAAATAGTTGGTGTTCGTGTTTTGCAAACAGTTTATCAAGATTTCCCATCGTTCCGAGTTCCGAAGTTCCAAAATGGTTTCGCGTGCGTTCTCCGTTCTCGCTTCTCAAGTCTCAAGCTCTCGAAATTTCTGTTTTCTCAGCGACGCAATAACAAGCCAATGAAATGTGATAATGACATGGATGATTCATTACCAAGTCCTACAATAATTCTTTTTTTAAAACAAATATTTTCCTTAGTTTCCATTTGGTAGGAATTTCAAATGGATCGAAATCTAATTATCATTGGTCGATTTTTCATTATTCGATGTGCAAAGAAGAGACCATACTTTCAAAGATGTAAAATATAAGTAGTTAATAAATATTATTAACATAGTTTTAAATCTAATTTTTGATGTCTGTAGAAAACGATTTCCCATTCGGTTTTAGACAGCCATCATTTATTTTTGAACAGTGAACAACCACTGGACAAAGAACTTCTTAGAAACATGAAGAATTGTTATGAACAATATAACATTTACACATACAGAAAATAGATACATGAAGTTTAGATACATCCATCATATCTTGAGGGCGCAATCTTGGGTCTGAGGTAAACTTTTGGTCGAAATGCAGGAAGAGTTCTCCTCGGCAACTTGATTCTTGAGTTGTGAATACCTGGATAGCTTCGTTTGCGAGTAATTCTATGAGGTGAAGAAATGCTCAAATCGACGTTGCGCTCGAGTTCTTCAGGGTTAAGTAGGAAAAACTCGTCGCCGTCTTCGGTCTCGTCAATGAAATGTACCGTGGTACCGTCCTGGTTTTCTTCGAATGTAGGGAGTTGAATGGACGTATTGGGATGAAGGTTACGGTAACAAACTTGGGATGTGGCACCGACCCCTGTTATTCTCTGAAATGCAGAGCTGGAACGGTGAACAAAAGATATTTCAGCAATGCTTTTAGGATACTCTGTACCCATTCTTTGGTCTGCATCGTGTTCCGCCTCGTTATTAGAAACGAAGCGTGGAAGAACAGGTACGGAATCGGTTTCTATCCGAGAAGTGGACGATGAAAATTGAGGAAGAATTAGTTCACTCATGGTAGTCGTTGATATTGATAGAGCTAGCATACTAGTGTGTGTGTGTTTGCAAAGTGTCTTATTTTTTTGGAGCTGATGTGAAGTGTCAGTCGGCTTGACACTTTTTAGAAAAAGCTAAAAATAGATTGACACTTCGAGAAAAAACGGAGGAGAAAAAAAGTGAGATGTTGACACCCGGGCACCCGGGACGATGCGGAGAAACTATTTACGTAGGCGAAAAACATAGTTTTTGAAATTGGCGCAATTTTTTTGATCAGCCCAGTCTCATTTTTATGTTCAGATGTACTCAGAGTCGTGAAAAAATGTTCCTTCATCGTTCTAGAAGAATAGGAGAGGTAAGAAGTTTCAAAGAAATTCAGAATATCAGTCATGTTTCATAATTAATGCAAAGAAGACTGCTTCCCCATGGTCATTTGATTCTAAGAAGATATTGAAGTGCATAGTGCATCAGATGTGTATTGAAAGTATTTGACATCAGTGCGTTTTTCGGTGTTCATAACTTCTTTATTTTGTATACCTTGCATGCTGATGAAGCTACCTTGCAGTTTTTCTTTCAGTTTAAATAACAAAAATGGTCATCCAGACAGTAAGACTTTTATGCAACTTTGATGTTTTGTCGATCCGGCGTTGCTGCTATTCTGATCGAACGAAGACATTTTTAGGTAATTTTTTCTTTAAAAAACAGTCTACTAAGTAGTGGTTATATTTTTGAATCATTAGATGATTGAATAGCTCTATAATATCAATGCTGTAAGACCTAGAGAATAACGCACAGTCCAAACACTCGTCGATTCATGCATATGTGCCTAAAGCTTACTGAGCAGAATCAGGACCTCCACCATCCCCACCACTGCCACCTTCCCCATCTCCAAAACGTGACTCTGGAGCAATACTGGCAGTTAGACCTTGTCTTTGTAAACCCAAACAATACTTCATAGCCTGTTCTTTCCAACTCTTGGTGATGGTTGCTTTTCCAGTTCCATGTGTAACCACACAAATATCAAATGCTCTCTTTCTATCTAAGGTTCCAATGACCTTGCATAATGACTGAATGACATAGTTGAAAGTATGCACTTCGTCGTTGTGGAGAACAACTCGCCATTGCTCTTCGATCTTCTCTTCCTGGTCTTCCTGTTGCTGTGTTTTGTCGATTACTATGGTAGTCAAACCCTTTTTCGTTGATTTAGAAAATTCGGCGCCACCTCCACCGCCACCACCCTGATCAGACATGAAGAGCGATGTCGAAGCTCGAGAAATTGTAGGGACAAAGGCAGGCGAGAAGGCAGCTGCGCATGCGATATATGCGAGGCAAAACAATAGTAACACTTGCTTTGTCATGTCAGTTCAATCAAAATATTTAATCAAATGATGATTTGCCTATAAACTAAACTTTAGGGAATGATGATGAAGATCTTTTTCCTGAAGCACGGTCGTGTGAGTGTTTGTGTGTGTGTGTGTGTTTCAATTGTTTCTTCGATGATTTAGAAGAAAGTGGTGAGCTGGAAGGCAAAACTGGAAACTGGTTGGGTTAACTGTCTCTTTTTTCTCTAAACCCAAGTAGGAAGTATGGGCCAGGTTAGTTTCAGTCTGATCCACTAAAAAAATCATCTGCTTGCGGCTTGCGGTTTCGCGTTTCAATTCTCAACAGTAAGGTAGAGAAGAAAGCAATCAACATATTGAACGAATTGATGATGACTACCGAAGACGAGTCAAAGCAGAAGAAAAAGAAGAAAGAAAAGAAGGAAAAGAAGGAACAGAAGAAAAACGAGGTAGAATCTCGAAAGAAGAAGAAACATAAGAAACGAAAACTAGAAGAAGATGTCAATGAGGGGGATATCAAGAACAACACTGATGTAAAGGAGAAGAAACGGCACAAAAACCATGAAAAGGATGAAAAGAAGGAAAAGAAGAAGAGAAAAAAAGAGAAAGAGAGTATGGATCAAGAAGAATCGGGAAAGGAGCTACCCACAGAAGCGTTCAAAATCAAAGCCAAACCTACAGATGATGATTTAAAGATTGTTGGAGGTCGCATTGTTTCATTTTCAGCTCAAAAGATTAATAATGATACCACTCAACCCAATTCAATGACATTATTACTATTTTATCAGGTGCGTATTTGATATAAGAAAGAAGAATGAAATGTTTGACTTTCATGTATCCTTGACTCATGCTTCTCGCTGTGTAGTATATTGAACCAGTTCTTGACGAAGATGGTTTCCAAAAGCTAATGAAAAGTGTGCAGGATGTCGGCGAAGCCAATGGCATTACTGGACGTATGCGGGTATCCTACGAAGGTCTTAATTGTACTCTCACAGGTTCGTATGATGGCATTCGAAATTATTGTAAATTTCTGAGGGAGTATGAAAACGGTGCTTACTTTTCACAGACGGAATTCAAATTGACTGACAATCTTCCAAACGGTCAAGCTTTCCCTAAACTTCATGCATTTAAAGTGGAAGAGATTGTAAATTATGGTTTAGCCGGAGTAAAAGCGCCAAGTATTCATATGACAGGGGAACATCTCGAACCAGCAGATTATCACAAAAAGATGGCTGAAAGCGATACTGTCATTATCGATGTACGCAATCATTACGAGGCAAATATCGGTAAATTTCAGCCGCCTCCTAATGGTGCAAAATATATTGATCCAATGATGAGGAAGAGTACAGAGTTTCCAGTTTGGTTGGACAAACCTGAAACGAAGGAAATGCTTAGAGGCAAGCAAGTATTGATGTACTGTACAGGAGGAGTAAGATGTGAAAGGGCATCTGCCCTACTCCGTACAAAAATTGAAAACGAAGAAGACACCAAAGCTTTAGGAATAAAAGGTGTATATCAGCTACAAGGTGGTATCGACAAGTATTTTAGGGACTTTCCTGAAGGAGGCTGGTGGAGAGGCAAAAATTATGTATTTGACAAAAGATTCGCGCATGCACCACCCGGTGTAGAAAGTCTAGAGCGACAGCACAAAGCGGAAGGAGCTGTACAAGTGATGGGAAGTTGTGAAGCATGTCATAAACCATGGGATATGTATCGAGGAAAGCGAAGGTGTCCTACATGCGGTGTGCCATCATTGATTTGTAAAGAGTGTCATGATTTGGACGCGAAAAAGATTAAAAAACTGGATAAAACTATTCGATGCGATCTCTGTGTCCAGGAAGGCATCACATCAAAGCATCAAATACGTCAAAGAGAAGAAGCAGAAATGGCTGCTTACGAAAAGAAGCTTCGAGAAATATATGGTTTCGAAGTCGAAAAAAAGGTGCCTAAAAGCAAGCTAGATAATGGACCCACAAAAATCAAATCAGCACCTAATCCAGATGGCATCACAAGAGTTTTTATAAAAAATCTCAATGCTAAGGAAGTTGATCAACCTCAACTCCTCGCGCTTTTTCCTGGGATAACGCATATAGAATGGATTATGGATCGTAAAACTCAACAATGGTATGGATCTGTGTTTGTTGAGATGGCAAGCAAAGAAGATGCTTCAAGAGCAGTTGGTTTGAACAAATACAAAGCCTACGGTCGAAATCTTCATGTTGCTTTTAGTCCTCCTGATCCCAAATCTATCTGGCCACCTCCAAATTCCAAAATTTAAGTGCTGTATACTGAACTAGAAAAGCTTCATGATATGAAGTGTCTTATAAAAACTCTATAATAACTGTTTACTCACGTTGTAATTCACGATCATAAGAGTGCAAAAGTATTCGTCTAGAAGAGAGAGATTGTACGATCGATTCTTGAATTCGAGTTTTGCACCAGGAGTTTAGACAGAGATACTTACAGTAGTATGTCTTGATGTTTTCACAAATACGTTGTTAACATTATGATCGTGATTTTTACGGATCATTTTGTGTGATGTGTGATGTGTGAGAGAAGAGTGAGACCATGTCTTTTCTTTGACATTTTATGTTTTGTGATACATGGTGCCTTGTTAGCACTTAGGTTGTGTAGTAGTGCGTAAGCGCGCCTTTTCTCCACCACAAACTCTCCTCTCGCTTTTCTTTCCTTTGGTAGAACAACTCTTACCTAACAAACAACGCAGCCCTCTACACTTAAACATTACATTCAAAATGAAGTTCATTCTTGCTGCCACTTTTGCTCTCGCCTCCACTGCATCTGCCTTCGTTCCAGTTTCATCTCCTTTCGGGGTTGTGTAAGTGTCTAATTTGATCGTCTCTGTTCCTCGCCGGATTCATTCATTCTCTGTGATGATCAACGTACTCTCTTCGAAAACCGATGATCCTTTTATCGCAACAACTGCGTCTGTATTTTAAGAGTTGAGAAAAAAAATACATGCGTGTGTTTTGATGACTATTTTTTTATTTAGAAACGTCGATCAACACTAACATTTTTATCTTCTTGTGATTGGCCTACACATCACTTAACGGTATTTCTATATTACAGTACCTCTTTGGATGCCAAACATGTACAGAACAAGGCTGCAAGAAAGGCCGCTGCCAATCGTCCCAAGAAGACTCGTCGCTCTGATATCATCCGCAAGCCTGTGGTATACCCATCATTCGAAAAGCCCTCTGAATACACTGTCTCTGATGCCCCCGCCGCCCCTGTCACCAAGAAATCAGAGTAAATCTAAGTACAGTGTAATTTAAATAGAGTCATTTATCTACACCTAGTGTTAAGAAATCTCTACCCATGTGTAACTCGTCATGAGAGGCTTTTTTATAAAGTCCTGTACTGCAAATCATACGTTCGATGTCTATCAAACTAAATAAAGAAAGAGTCGAATGTAAATGATTACTTTCGATTAGTGTTGGATCGGCACAAAAACAAATACATTATATCCGCCAATAATTCTACTCATTATAGTAATTCTGGTTCGGCACTAGTCGCATCGTTCTTTCCTTGAAATATCTTCTTAAGACGCAAAAAAATGGGTTGTACTGTAGTGACAAATCGAGTTTTCTTGAAACTTTTCCATGCTGTTGTGACTGTCACACGAATGAGATCTACTACTCCCTTCATAGGTCTTAAAACTGGATCGTCCTCGTCATCATACTCCAACGCTAAAGTTGCGGCAGCTTGTATTGCGGCTTCAGCGTCTACTTCACACCTTGCCTTGGATACAGAGGCCGCAGCTGCAAATATGCTTCCTAGCGCTGGAAACAAACCAACTAATGCAATAGATCCAAGTGTACCTTGAGGTCCACCGATATGTGCGAGAGACTCCAGCCAGGGGAGTTCAACGATTGCTGCAGTTGCTGCAGCGCACAAGGAACTTAAAGCACTTGTGTAAGGAAGAATTGCAGCTGATCGTGCGCCCTGATTGGCATAAGTATCGCATACGGCTGCACTTCTAGATTTCAATGCAACTGCATCAGTACCTCTAGACAAAATACTCTCTGCCTGAGCAAGAAAAAAAGCACATTGTGCAGCAGCAAGTGCAGCTACAATCACTGCCTTGGTAGACAGTGGACCGGGAACTATTGTGCCAATGAAGGGTGCTGGTAAAACACTGAATGCAAAACTTTTCCACCTATCGGTAGTACGCTTTGAATACTGCTCAATTTGTTCTGATGCACTGAGCCAAGTTCTTCCAACCAAACCTCCTTTTGCAAACCTTCTGTTCCCAACACTGATTGCTCGAGATGCGTAGGACCTAGTTTCTTGTAAACTAAGACTGGCAACGGATGCCCCTAAAACTGCAACCAAAGGACACAACAGATATAATTCAGTAGCAACTAAGGATGGTGAAAGAGAATCAAGTATAACAGGAGTTACAAGGGACACAGTTGCTGCTGTAGCACTGATTCCAACACATAACGGTGTGATGGCTTTCACTCTTTCTGCCCTTGCCAAGAACCCCTCGGCTTCAGCAGCACACTGCAACGTAGCGGCAGCAACCTCTTTCCCATCCGCAACTGCAACTTTACCAGTGTATTCCGCCCCTATTCCAACAGCAGCATTCAAAGCAGCGGCAGCTGGAGCCAATACTTCGGCTACCTTTAGTCCATCCGGAAATAAAGGACTGGCACATGCAGCAGCAACTGATGAAAATAACAAAGTTACTTCCAATCGCGAGAGCTGCGGTTTTTCTGCGGTGATATTGTCCAATAGTTGCACTGTCATATAAATGGCAAAAGTAAAACATGTCTGTGAGCGTACTTGACATATCTTTCTTCCATAATACCTTAAATTCATTTGAATCAAAAAGAAGAAAACTCACTATCTCTTTCCAAACATTGCAATGCATTAAGGACAACTTGTCTATTTTGACCCTTGAAGCTAGATTGATATTTTAGATAACTGTATACGGATTTGGTATCACCAGTACCTCTTATATTGTCAGCATCGTCTTCTCTATTAGAAGTATCATTATCATTTGCTCTTGTCACCGATGCTGCAAGATTTTGTACATTAAGAAGAGCTGAATCAGCCAAGTTTTTCTCCCATTTATTTAAAGCACTTTCCAATCGAGTCTGAGAAAACCTATTGTGACTTTCTAATCTCCCCAAAGGTTGAGGCACAAACGCAGTAGCTAATTCATTCGAGGAAACAAATATCAACTCTAGTAATAAAACTATCCGTATTTTTTTCAATTCCATATCCGTGAAACCGGTTATTTCTTTCTGATGTATGCAGATGTATGTATAAGTAAAATATTTCTGACGGATGATACGAATGAATCTACGAAGTAGTCTATCTGTTTGTGATGTGAAAGTTGCCCGTGATCCGTGATCCTGGTGATAAAAAAAATTTGAAAATTTCATTTTCTGTGTGGCTTGGTGACGTCATAATGACAGTATGATAAACTTGCAGTTTTTCTTGGTCGCCGTTACCGTTATGCGTTAGGGGTTACGGGTCGCCAATCTGAATGCTGAATGCTGAATGCCCAACACATTCACATCCAATTCAACGAACAAAACGTTACAATTTGACTCACATTCATCGTTGAAACAGATACAAACAAAACTTTTAAAGAAGAAATGGCAGAAACTGTAGTAATGGTAACAGGCGGATCGGGCCTTGTAGGAAGCGCCATCAGGGACTTTGTTGAAGCACATCCAGTGGAGGGAGAAACATGGATCTTCCTCGGGAGCAAAGACGGTGACCTTCGTGATCGCAAAGCCACTGAGGCAATTTTTGAAAAGTATAAGCCGACTCATGTCATTCATTTGGCTGCAAAAGTTGGAGGTTTATTTGCGAATATGGCACAAAAGGTATGAAGTCAGTACATTTTGTGGAACTATATTCAGTAGTTAGTCATTCTCTCACATTTTCTTATATCTGTATCTTTTCCAATGTTTCATAGGTTGAATTCTACAGAGAAAATGTACTCATCAACGACAATATAATGGAATTGTGTCGTATCACCAAAGTTAAGAAACTTGTATCCTTCCTTTCTACATGTATCTTTCCTGATAAAACTACCTATCCAATTGATGAAACCATGCTTCACAATGGACCACCTCATCCCTCCAATGAAGGTTATGCTCTTGCCAAGAGACTTATCGACACTATGAATCGGGCATATGCCGAAGAATATGGATGCAACTTTACCTCCATTATTCCAACCAACATTTATGGACCCCATGATAACTTCTCCATTCAAAACGGTCATGTCATTCCAGGTTTGATTCATAAATGCTATCTCGCCAAGAAAAATAACACCGACTTCACTATTTGGGGATCTGGAACTCCTCTTCGACAATTCATTTATTCGCTTGATCTTGCAGAGCTTACTGTTTGGGTAATGCGTGAGTATCACTCGCCTGATCCAATCACTCTTTCCGTAGGTGAGGCTGATGAAGTTAGTATTAAGGATGTTGCACTCGCCGTCGCAAAGGCTATGAAATTTGAAGGAAATGTCGTTTTTGATTCAGAAAAGGCTGATGGTCAGTTTAAAAAGACTGCATGTAACAAGAAATTGAGAAGTTATAGACCAGATTATAAATTTACATCTATTGAAGATGGTATTCAAAAGTCTGTGGACTGGTTTGTGGCCAATTATGACACCTGCAGGAAATAAGTGGAAAGAAATGACTGGAATCTCAAGTGTAAATCCTAAGCGTGTGATTGCTTACTTTTACTTAGTTGAATTTTGATTTCTGGAAGGCATCCCTTGGACTTTTTACAAGAATAGCAGTAATTTGTTTCTAAAGTAAGTCAGTTATATAACTTAGATTCTAATGCTTGACAAATATATATCGTTGTGACGTAGTATTTACGCTTTAGATGGATTGACCAGTAGTCACACAATTATCGCTGAACAAATGACGCTTGGAAGAGTTAGATGGTAGTCTCACTCCGCTGTTATCGGTTGACTCATTTGGTGAGTCGAAGATGGGTGTGCATACTGCAGATGCTCGTAATGGTACAAATCCAAGGCAAATGCTACTCTCACTTTGAATTGGTTTATCTAGGCCTTCAAACGAAAATATTGGTGCTTTCAGAGACTCGGTGGTAAAGTAACTTCTTCTTGTAATATCAGAATGCTTTGTTGCAATTGGAGATACGGCAATACTATCAACGTGATAAATATCCAACTGATTTGTTTCCTCTAGTCCGGGGCGGTCATTATTCTTCGTTGACGTACAGAATAGTTTTCTATTAGCTTCGGGTTGGGGGGAGGTCCATTGAAATTCATTATCTTCCGTCAACATATCATGTATATTTATGTGCGAAATCGATGGACTAAACAACGACAAACCAGCCATATCTGGAGAGTTATGAACTCTTGTTTCCGGAAATGGTGGGAAATACTGTTTCAAATCTTTTTTTGTTTTCTTCCGATTAGATGAAGCTGGAGAGCTTGCAGACTTACGTTTGCTTTTGCTGGAGGTTTGGGCGTTACTGCTCGATATCTTGGTTTGTTTAGTCGAAGAGTCCACCGAAGACTTGACAGGAATGCTCCTTACTGCAGCAAGGACACCTTCAATATCACCCATGTAATCGTATCGCCCTCCAGGTAGATAGGGAACTTTATTGTTACCACTTTTAGATGCAAGATATTTCTCAATTTTTTTCTTCATAGATGAGTTCCAATGGTTCTTAATGGCATTGTCGGTTCTATAAAAGAGGGAATGTGAAACAGAATGAGTACAAAGTGAGTAATTATACAAAATCTCTTTGTCACATTTCATCACTTACCTTCCAGGTAGCTGATTCGCTAAAGTCGCCCACTTATTTCCATTTGCTTGATGTGACAATAAAATAGCTCTATCTTCTTCTTCTGTCCATTCCCCTTTTGTTACGACAGGATTCAAATGGTTGAGCCATCGCTCCCTGCATTGCTTTCCAATTCTACCATGCAAATGCTTGGCTATCTGACTCCATTTTTTAGGACCGTATTCTTTCACCAGTTTCAACACGAGAGCATCTTCTTCAGGTGACCAAGCTCCCTTTACTTGTACAGTATTGATTGAGTTATGCCAACGATTATAGCATTCAATTTCAGTGCGATGATGGAGGGCACTTGAGATTGTTTTCCAATCATGATCTCCGCTCTTTGCAACTGCTTCCTTCAAGATATCGTCTTCTTCTTGTGTCCAGTTCTGGTTACCAAAATCATTCATATTATTCGGGTTGTAATAAGAATGAGTGATTTCTGAAGTCATGACTACTTGAATTTGTGTTTTGTTGAAATTGTGAGATAATTTGAACAGAGCAAGCACAGACATTAGATGTTTTTAGGCGGAAATAGTATGTACCTCATACTTAAGCCCACTTTCACCCCCAACCTGATAAGGAAAGGATTAATTTCTGTGTTCCTGTCCGCTCACTTTTTGAAAGGTGAAACGAGAAAAAGAAAAAAGAGTGCCACAAGCCACAACCCTTATGATTTCTTTCTTCAAAGTATTATCACTTTCATACTTTTTGGCGTCCAACGCCCCATTCATTCACGCTTTTCATGTGTCTAAAGTTGCTTCCGTTTCAAATGTGAAGAGATTCAGTGACCGTTCCTTTTCGACTCCAGGACAATTTAAACCAACTCCTACATTCAAACAATCATCGACTTCTCTTAATGCTGCGCTGTTCAACCCTGTAGTTCTTACTGCATCCTTTTCTGCAACAGCCAAGTTATTGTCTTCTATCGGATTGGGTGCGCTTACTAGTCCTGCTGGTCCAAAACAATTTGGGAGAATTCTAGATGGCAACGCTGTAACTGCTCTTTCAAAGCTTACATATTGGCTATTTCAACCATGTTTCCTTTTGTGTGGAGTAGCTTCTACACTCACAAAGGCAACATCAGGCTCTGGGGCAGGTCTTCCAACGAGTTCTCTCTTGCTTTTACCCATGGCGGCACTTCTACAAATCAGCCTCGGTGCGCTCGCAGCAAAGGTTCTAACGACTAAGAAGCTTGGAATCAGGCCGAGATTTTTGGGTGTAGACACGGATGATGATGCTGGTGCTGCTGATATTAAGATGTGCACTACTTTTGCTAATTCTGGTCCCCTTCCTCTAATTCTTTCCGATGCTCTATTCAAAGGACCGCTCTTATCCGATGTTCAAGCGTGCATTAGCTTTTATCTCCTTGTATGGAGCCCGTTGTTTTGGTCTCTAGGTGATATTATTTTGGGAGTTAAAAAAACGGATGCAACTGTTAATGGAGAAGAAGTATCTATTTTGAACAAAATTGGCAGACAGGTCAGGTCATTCTTGAGCCCTCCAGTTTGTGGAAGTTTGCTCGGCATCATGATCGGGTCAACAGGATTTTTGAGATCATTGCTAGTGAGCCCCGGTGCACCTCTCGCTCCAATATTCGCCGCATGCCGAACATTTGGCACTGCTTATCTCCCTGCAGCTGTATTGGTGTTAGCTGGTTCTTTGGTCAAGAAGCAAGAATCAAATGTTGAAAATGACAAATCTTCCTCAATCCATCCCAAGACAATTATCTCTCTATTGGCATCAAGATTTATTCTTTCTCCGGTTCTAGCCGTCGCTACCGTTCGACTTTTGGGCCTTTTGGGCTTGATGCCTGTCAATAATGCTAGGACTCTAGCTGTTGTCACTTTTACATTGTTGATGGAAGGTTGCATGCCACCTGCTCAAAACTCTGTAATCATGCTGCAGTTGGCACAAGAAAAAGGTAGAGCTGCTAAGATGGCAAAACTGTTAACGGTTATTTATGCGCTCAGTGCTGTTCCAGTGACTTTGTTGTTGAGTGGATGTTTGGCCATTAGTGGTATCCTTAATTTTGCTTGAAGATCTACCTTATAATTTTCAAAATACATAATAGCACTGATTATTTATTGTTATGAAGTCGTATTTTTATTGTCCGCAAGAATGCCGTTCATATCAGTAATGACCCCGCTGCGGTGGAACTTGGGGTGGAGGTGGAAGGTTTGGAGGAGCAGGTCTATAGGCATGCTGAGGTGGCGGAGGCAGCTGAGCAGGTGGTGGTGGGCGAGACGCCATCGTGGATCCTGTCCATAGCGACGGAGCAGGATTAGCTTGAGCAGAACTTCTTGCACCCCATCTCGATGTTCGTGACGATACCGCTGACTGTGAACCAATCATTGAGGAGTCTAAACTCTCCTTAGCTGAAGAAATGGTATGAGCTGTTCCTCGTGGATTCTTCTTGAAATCATTAAGAAGAGCATCCAAATTAGAGTAATTCTTGTAGTTCCATAAAAATCCTTCTGGAGTTATACCAATATGATGATAGCGCGGTGAATTGAATATATACCTGAGGGACGCATAACCCGGATACTTTTCATTCCAGCAGAGAAAATAGAAAACACCAGATGGAGCAGACCGTTTCATATCTCGGAGCTTTTCATCAACGTCCTCCTCCGCCATATTGAGGAATTTGCGATGATTCAGAAGTTGCTGCACAAAGTCATTCATGGGAGCTATGAATCGAGCTAACAATTCATCAATGCTACCATAGGCATCATTTTTAATTTTGAGAGTGTTTCCAATACTTGCATCATTATCTTTGTCCTCCTCCAAAACTTCGACGACTTTAATACAGCCCTTACGACATAACCAATGGACGGCAAGACAGTCAGCATGTTTACTGCTTGGGCGAATGAGAGCCTCCCCGACCATAAATTCACCACCTTCGTTTAGTTCTTTTTCAATTTCTTGGTTTGATGCATTTCGGAATGCAGGATGGGCACATGCGCGACGAGTAACTCGCTTTGTTCTATTCTTCGAGGATTCTGGTATTTCAGAGCCTCCTGTAGCCTGGCTTCGTGCTGCTGATAAGCGTTCTTCTCGCTCCTTGCTCTTCAGCTGTTCGATTTCGTTGGCTGCCATGTGGTCAAATTTTGAATCTATCGGCGGTAACGTTGCAGGACGAGGCCAGCTGCTGGGCGGCTTTTTGAAGTCTTCGGTTGTGAGACTAAGGTCCACACTAATGTGGTCTTTCTTCACCTCTGTAACTACTGCAGTTACGATTGCACCGACTTGAACAACTCCTTCAGCGGATTCGACATGGCCATCGGCAAGATTTCTACGTGGAATAAAGGCAGGAATATCACCTTCCAGTTTCAAATGAGCTCCAAAGTCACTGATCCTTGCGACTTTTCCGGTGATCTCTTTACCAGGACATAGAGATTGATCCGTTTCTCCAGTCAGAAGGCGGAAGAGTTTCTCTCGGTCAAGTGGTTCCATCGGCTTTCGTGGGTCTTCAAAGGGCAGTCGAAATTCCCACTTGATCATGCTCAAGTGACTCAGCCACCTACCAAAACCAGAATTCTTTTCAATAATTTCGGCAAAAGTTTCCAAATCCAGTTCCTCAACTTTATCACGCCATGAATCTGCTGGAACGTTGACGCGAGGATCCCAATCCCCAACATTAAATGTTGGTCCATAAGTGCGCTCCCATTCAATTTTTGTTGCTTCGAATAGGCGTTTTATTTCATTCTTCGAATCTCTCATAATATCCTGAATGGCGCCTATGGCACGGTATTCTTTATCTGCGCTAGACTCCCTTTCCGTATCATCCATTTCAAGAGCATCGATAGCGATTTTTGTGGCCCATTTATATCTTATGTAGACGTCAGGATGAAGGCGTGTATCATCCAAAGGATGCAAAACTTGGTTGCTGAGAGAGTCAACGTCTCTTATTCTTAAAAAAGCAACAGCATTATTGTAAACTGTTGGACCCAACAAGCGTTTTTTGAGAATATCCTTACGGGAAACAACTACGCCTCCAATTCTCTCGAGATTATTCTTCATGTTGGCACCTTTTCTTGGGCCTAGACCTGGTATGAATGTTAAGAGGCCAAGCAAGTGATCGTATTTGCAAGCTGTGTTGACATCAACCCCAACCTCTGCAACTGTACGACAGAGAACGCGCTCGTATTCACGGAGCAATAATGTTTTGGGAAGAATTTGTTGCATAGGATGAATATTCATAAATAGCATTTCAGTTCCAAACACGCCAGCATCACTGGCGACAGAATATGTGTAAGCTAACTCAGATAATGGATCTTTCGCGTGACGAGCTATTGCTACAGCGCATCTAAGATTCGTTGCAGCATCAGGGAACTCCTTTCTGCCGCGGACGCTTCGACCAAAGAGTTGTGCCACATTATCGTCAACCATTTCAACGTTACACTTCCAATCCTTTTGGTCGTTTTCGTCATCTTCAGGATACATCTGATTAAATTCTTCCTGTCTCGCATAGTATTCATCATCGTCTTCATCGTGGCCCTGTATGTGTCTATTGTTCCATTTTTCGGTAGCCTCGGTTACAAGAGCACCCAGCTTACGTGCAACTAGACGACATGATAGACCCGCTAGACATCCCACAACTATGGCTGCCGGACGAGATTGCATTAAGAACGTGATGACTTTGTCTCGCATCTTGCTGCTATCAATTTGAGTTCCAGCAGGAACAGCAAGGTGATCAATTAATACCCCACGTTCAGAAACTGCAGCAAGATAAGTCGCTTCTTTTCCGTCGTTTGAACAGCATACCCCGACAATTGGCAGATCTCCAGTTGGTACGAGGAAACTGTTTTCACCAAGCATATGAGAAGGGCGATAGGGTCCTTCATTTGCCATGCTGCTGAGATTCTTTCCTGCGGCTGCGACGCCGATTTTAATTGAAGCCTCTCGTAAATCTCGCTTGATTTCGGCTTCAAACTGAGGTAGTAAAAAATTTGTAACAGCAAATTTCAAAATATTGTTACGTTCCTCATTCCACTCATCAGAGTCTAATGGAAGATAGACCCTCTGAAGTTCCACTAATAGCCTCGAATAATCTTGCTTATCTCTAGCGAAGTATTCATCACCCTCCTTGTACCATGATGATGCCATTTCATTTTCTGATAATGGAAGATGTACGAAATGTTTCAAATGTCCTGTTCGTTCAGCTTTAAGGATGTTTAAATATTGAAGACAGCTCTCGTGTTGCTCTTGTTTCTTCCTCTCGTTGTGATCTTTCTTTACCTCGGTAGAAAAACTTGAACTCATCAAATCGACCTCACTTGGATTTACAGGAAAGTGGTCATTGATACTTTTATTACGTAGAAGGTGTAGACCATAGAATTCATGATGTGCATCGATACTGTCTAATCCCTTTGCAGTTGGACGTGTAGATATGACTGCATTCGATCGATAGAGTTCCCGTAGATACTTACGAATTCTAGGTTCTGATGCCAATTCCATTGCTGCCACGTATCTACATCCTCGTAATGGGTCTGCCACTTCGGGTGGCTCATCATCTTCGTACCCGCTATATCCGGAGGACAAGAGAACCAGTTCTCCGCTGGAAACTAAAGCACTTGCAAAACCAGTTGGGTCCTGATTGTTAATGACCGGTGCATCCCAACAGCCAGGTGCATTCATAGCATCCGATTCGCCTGGTAAGGATTTCGCAGTATCAAACACTCCATGAAGAGTATTGTCTTCGAGTTTAATACCTGCGCGTAAAGGAGAAAGAGCAAATTGGTAACAGATTTCACGTAGACCTTGAGATGCGCATGTGCGGTAATAATCTCTATCGAACCTTCTGCTTCGCATTTTACTATCATTGATAGATGTAAGTGCACTTTTTGTTCGAATAGCATCTGTTCCTTCTTTTACCAATTTCAAATACTTATAGAGGTCCATGATGTGAATAAATTCAGTGAGACTTTCCAAGTATCTTTTGTAATCTTGACTGTTCCAAAGCTTGTCACTGCATACTTTGCTGGCAGTTTCAACTGCAATCTTTTGGGCAGGATTAGCTGCAATACTTTGGGCACGAGCGAGTTTTAATGAGGAATTGATTTGTGCGACTTGTTCCGCACAAACTTCCATCATACTTTCACTAGACGTCAATCTAGAAGTGAGAGCCAATTTCAGTTGTTCAGTCTCATTTTCAGCCTAAATATGTGCAGGAATCAATTGAGCCAATGATATAAAGGACACGACTCAACGTCGCATGTTATCCAAAAACGTGGTCTTACCTTGACATTTAATGCTTCATCGTCATCGTCTCCGAACAACTCATCATCGAGATCTTCGCCTTCCTTATGCTCTAACGCTTTCAATTCTTTCTCTAATTTGTCATGTTCTTGAGTACATTCAATCAGTCGCATCTCGGCCGTTTTCAGATCGCCCTTTAATTTCATGATGTGTTCATCTCCTCCATCGAATGCGTCGTCCATGTCTGTAATGGCATTGAGTTCATCAATCATAACATGAACTTTTTCCTTCAAGTTCAGAATTCGGTCCCATTCTGCATCTTCGTCCATGACTGCATATAAATTTTCACGAACTGATTTTGAGGTGACATAGTCTGCTCTATACTTTCGAATAAACTCAGGTTCAAGATTATCAATATGCATGTATCGAAGTGCCTGCATAATTGAAACAACTATTTCTCGTTGTTTCGCGAAAACATCTTCCATGGAAATACCATCACTAAGCAAATCAAGAGAATTGTATTCAGATTGAATTTCTGGAATTCTTGATACCATCCATGTAGCCTCGTCCTGCTCCTCCACAGAAAAATCAACATCATTCTCTACATCCGCTTTAGCATTTGCAGGACCGTGGAAAGGCGTTGACCAGTCAAAGAATCTTTCTGGGATGTCCTTTGATCGAATTTCATCATCTCGTTCTGTACAAAAATTCTCTACTAATTGGACAGGTTCGAATGCTCTTCGAAGTTTAGCCCTGCGTCTATCCGACTTTTTCTTGGCTGCAGCCCTACGCCGTTCCTCTTTTGCTAGCTGACGCTTCTCTTTCTTAAGTCGTAGAGCTTCTGCGCGTTGTTCCTTCGTCAAGCCATCTGCATCTTCATCATCACCAAAGAGATCATCATCGTCGTCGTCATCCTCAGAGGATGATTCCATTTCTTCCTCAGAGTCAACACCCAAATCAACACCGACTCCACGCTCGCGGTAACGATCATGTTTGGGATCGTATTCTTCATCATATTCCTCGTCTTCCTCTTTCGCCTGAAAGAAATCCATAAAGTCAGAACCAAAGATATCAGTAGCTTCATTTAGCTGTGCCTCTGATATTCCTTCTCGTCGACCCATCATGTCGTCCTCTTCATCGGCATATCTTCTACGGTCCTCGTCGTCACCGTACTCGATGAAGTCATCCATTCCGTCTTCATCATAAGTCTCCATTCGTCTTTGTGGTTTGTTGCTGCTACTGCTCTTTTTAGGCTCTTGTCCTTCTAATTCTTCATCGGAAAGGTCAAACAATTCCTTACGGAGCTCAGCTTCTGTCCTGGCCTTGATACTTCTCTTTGGTGGTTCCTCTTTCTCAACTTCCTCATATCGTGAAATTCCCTTGGCCTCATCAATTAACGCAAGATCGTCATCGTCCAATCTTCCTTTATCTTTCAATTTTCTAATTCTTTGGCCTCGTTGTTCACCGTCATCATCGGAAGAATCATCATCTGAGTCTTCCAAACCGTCATCGTTCTCTTTCTTGTCGTCGACTTCGTCCACTACGAAATCGTCACGAACATAGTCATCATTATCATCACCGTCATCCTCATCTTCATCTTCATCATCATCTTCGCCAGAGAGTACAGCGGCGTCGTCGATGAGTGATGCATCTATTTTTTTACGTTTTTGTTTGGTATTGTCGAATATATTTTTACGTTTTTTGGTGGTGATCTCCTCTTGTTCTTGTTCTGAGTCATCTGAAGAGGAATCATCAAAGGAATCTTCTTCGGGGCTGCTCATAATTTCTCTATGCTACTTTATTATGGGACGATGGACCAAACGGGTGCAGTACGTTACGTGAGATGAAGAATCGTGTGTTGCAATTGATTCTTGTAGGATACGATATACGATGCCCTCTACCACCGTCTATGAACATGTTGTTGCCGCGAAGGACGAGGCGTGGTGGTCAATCGCTCATGACCCATTCAATAATTTTACTTTATCTTTTGTTATCTACGGGTATTTAGTGGAGGGAGAGTTAGGAGTTAGGACCGATGGTATTAGAGTTTGGGTTAAGACATTAGATAAACCATCACACATCACACAAAGATACATACATATGATACTTCGATACATGTCAAATCCAAAACATGAATAGCAACATCAGAAGTAAAAGACGACCTGCTTACAACAACGCTCCACCGCCCAAACGACCCATTCCATCGTGGTTGATCGCCTG
>Ga0213868_10001423_pt1 | contig 23079 bp, 20 predicted proteins | sample PICome_9_FD_160087 | JGI IMG/M metagenome (GOLD analysis project Ga0213868, IMG submission 160087) | Coastal seawater microbial communities near Pivers Island, North Carolina, United States - PICO127 | ecosystem: Environmental > Aquatic > Marine > Coastal | place: USA: North Carolina... | reverse complement strand
CAAGCCGGTGAAAACAGTTTGACGGGTCGGCAATACCGTATGATGAACGAAGTCCCGACAGTTTTGATGATTGTGATTGTCTTCTCTGTGGTCGTTAAATTCTGACAGATTGACTTGGGTCACGGCGAAGCTTATACGCATTGCACCCTCCCGTCCGGGAACGGTGCCTCGCTTTATCATTCAAATATCGAACAGTTCGCTGATCTTTGGCGGCTGCACAGGATCATTCCATGACAACTGATACGCTGAACCTTGCCGATCTTAAGGCACAGACGCCGAAAAACCTGCTTGCCATGGCAGAGGACCTTGAGATTGAAAACGCATCCACGATGCGCAAAGGCGAGATGATGTTCCAGATCCTGCGCGAACGCGCGGATGAAGGCTGGGAAATATCCGGTGACGGTGTTTTGGAAGTCTTGCAGGACGGTTTTGGTTTTCTGCGCTCGCCCGAGGCAAACTATCTGCCGGGCCCCGATGACATCTATGTCTCGCCAGAGATGATCCGCCAGTGGTCCTTGCGCACCGGAGATACCATTGAGGGGCTGATCAAGGCCCCTGACGATACAGAGCGTTACTTTGCCCTGACAGAGGTGACCAAGATCAATTTCGAAGAGCCTGAGAAGGCGCGTCACAAGGTGGCCTTTGAAAACCTGACCCCGCTCTATCCTGATGAACGTCTGACCATGGAAGTTGAGGACCCGACGATCAAAGACCGCTCTGCGCGGATCATTGATCTGGTTTCCCCGATCGGCAAGGGGCAGCGTTGCCTGATCGTGGCTCCGCCCCGGACAGGTAAGACCGTTTTGCTGCAAAACATTGCCAATTCGATCGAAAAGAACCACCCTGAATGCTATCTGATCGTTCTGCTGATTGACGAACGCCCCGAAGAAGTGACCGACATGCAGCGCTCTGTTAAGGGTGAGGTTGTGTCATCCACCTTTGACGAACCCGCCACGCGGCACGTCGCTGTGTCCGAGATGGTGATCGAAAAGGCCAAGCGTCTGGTCGAACATAAACGCGATGTGGTGATCTTGCTTGATTCCATCACGCGACTGGGCCGCGCCTTTAACACCGTGGTCCCGTCATCGGGCAAGGTTCTGACCGGTGGTGTGGATGCCAACGCGCTGCAACGCCCCAAGCGTTTCTTTGGTGCGGCGCGTAACATCGAAGAAGGCGGATCACTGACGATCATCGCAACGGCCCTGATTGATACCGGGTCGCGCATGGACGAAGTGATCTTTGAAGAATTCAAAGGCACGGGTAACTCTGAAATCGTCCTGGATCGCAAAATTGCGGACAAGCGCGTGTTCCCCGCCATCGACATTCTCAAGTCCGGCACCCGCAAAGAAGATCTGCTGGTGGACAAGATCGACCTGCAAAAGACCTTTGTCCTGCGTCGCATCCTGAACCCGATGGGCACCACAGATGCGATTGAGTTCCTGATCGGGAAGCTGAAACAGACAAAGACGAATTCAGACTTCTTTGACTCGATGAACACCTAATTTGTTATTTTTTAACAAAGGGTTATGCAAAAATGGATACAATATTTGCTCAGGCGACAGCCTCGGGCCGCGCCGGTGTATCCGTTGTGCGGCTGTCCGGGCCAACGGCGCTTGAAATCGGTGAAAAGATAGCAGGCGCACTGCCTGCATCACATCATGCTGCGGTCAGAACAATCAAAACCCCTAGCGGTGGTGTAATCGACCGCGCCTTGGTGCTTCCTTTCCACGGACCGAACAGTTTTACCGGCGAAGATGTTGTTGAATTTCATCTGCACGGCAGCATCGCCGTTGTGGACGCTGTGCTGCGGCTGCTGTCATCCTTTGACGATCTGCGTTTGGCTGACGCTGGGGAGTTCACCCGCCGCGCGCTGGAAAATGAAAAGCTGGATCTGGCGCAGGTCGAAGGGCTTGCCGATCTGATCGACGCAGAAACAGAAGCGCAGCGCAAACAGGCGTTGCGGGTTTTGTCCGGTCATTTGGGTGATCTGGTGGAAGGCTGGCGCGCCGATTTGATCCGCGCTGCCGCCCTGTTGGAAGCAACGATTGATTTCGCGGATGAGGATGTCCCGGTTGATGTGACGCCAGAGGTTTCCGCCTTGCTGCGGGGGGTGGCCGTTCAGATCGAAAAAGAAGTCGAAGGGTCCAAGGTGGCAGAGCGGATCAGAACCGGCTTTGAGGTTGCCATTGTCGGTCCACCAAATGCGGGCAAGTCAACATTGCTGAATGCGCTAGCCGGCCGCGACGCCGCGATCACATCTGAAATTGCAGGCACAACGCGTGATATTGTCGAGGTCCGCATGGACCTTGACGGATTGCCGGTGACCTTGCTGGACACGGCGGGCTTGCGGGTCAGCGATGATCAGATCGAAGTGATCGGTGTTGAGCGGGCCTTGCGACGGGCAGCAGCGGCGGATCTGCGGGTTTTTCTGGTGATGCCGGGGGATGACTTGATGATGACCCCGCTGCCGGGTGATATCGTCATGCACCCAAAGGCCGATCTTTATCCTGATGCGCAGGATGCGGTTTCGGGTCATACGGGGCTGGGCGTTTCAACCCTTGTCTCGCGCGTGACGTCAGAGCTGAAAAACCGAAGCCTCGCTGCAGGTGTTGCAACCCACGCACGGCATCGGATATCCATGGTCGCAGCGCTGGAAGGTTTGAGTCAGGCCCAAGAGATCGTCGCAGGCGGTGCAGAGATCTATGACATTGCCGCAGAAGAGCTGCGGTCTGCGATCAGATCACTTGAATCGGTTGTGGGCCGGATTGGCGTAGAGAATTTGCTGGACGAGATTTTCTCCAGCTTTTGTATTGGCAAATGATGGAGTGTTTCACGTGAAACATTTTGAGGTCGTTGTAATCGGTGGTGGACATGCGGGCGCTGAGGCCGCGCATGCCGCCGCGCGTATGGGTGTGCGGACAGCACTGGTTACGATGTCGCTAGACGGTATTGGCGTCATGTCCTGTAACCCTGCAATCGGGGGTTTGGGCAAAGGGCACCTGGTACGCGAAATTGACGCCATGGATGGTGTTATGGCGCGGGTCGCGGACAAGGCCGGTATTCAGTTTCGCCTCTTGAACCGTCGCAAGGGGCCCGCCGTGCAAGGGCCACGCGCGCAGGCGGATCGGAAAATCTATCGTGAGCAGATGCTTGCGGAAACCCTTGCGCGCCCAAACCTGGATATTCTGGAAGGCGAAGTCACCGACTTTATCCTCAAGAATGGCAGGGTTGCCGGCGTTGAGATTGCCGGGGGCGAACAGGTTTCAGCGGGTGCTGTGATCCTGACGACGGGTACGTTCCTTCGTGGTGTTATCCATATTGGCGATGTGTCGCGGTCTGGTGGGCGGATGGGTGACAAGGCGTCGGACAAATTGGCCCAGTGGATGGACAGTTTTTCCCTGCCGATGGGGCGGCTCAAGACAGGCACGCCCCCGCGTCTGGATGGCCGAACGATCGACTGGTCTGATCTGGAGAGCCAGCCGGGCGATGATGATCCAACGCTGTTTTCCTTTTTGTCAAAAGGGGTCACAGCCCGCCAGATTTCATGCGGCATCACGCATACAAACGAACGGACGCATCAGATCATTCGCGAAAACCTTGCCCGCTCTGCCATGTATGGCGGGCACATTGACGGCGTCGGCCCCCGCTATTGCCCGTCGATTGAGGATAAGGTTGTTCGCTTTGCGGACAAAACATCGCACCAGGTGTTTCTGGAGCCCGAAGGGGTGGATGATCACACGATCTATCCGAACGGAATTTCAACTTCTTTGCCCGAGGATGTGCAGCTGGACTATGTCCGCTCTATGAAGGGGTTGGAGGAGGCTGTCATTTTGCAGCCCGGCTATGCGATTGAGTATGATTATGTTGATCCCCGCGCCCTGAAAAGCACGCTTGAACTGGGGTCTGTCGCGGGTCTGTACCTTGCTGGTCAAATCAACGGCACAACCGGATACGAGGAGGCAGCGGCGCAGGGCTTGGTCGCTGGTTTGAATGCCGCCCTGGCGGTTCAGGGCAAGGAAGCGATAAGTTTTAGCCGCGCGGAAAGTTATATCGGCGTGATGATCGACGATCTGACGACCCGTGGCGTGACCGAACCCTATCGGATGTTCACGTCCCGGGCCGAGTTCCGGTTGTCACTCCGGGCGGATAATGCTGATCAACGGTTAACGCCGCTGGCGATCGACCTGGGCTGTATATCATCCGAGCGTCAGAAAGCGTTTGAGGAGAAGTCATCAAAGCTTGAAGCTGCCAAGGCACTGATGACCGCGCAAAGCTTTACCCCAAAGGAAGCTGGCAAGTCGGGTATTTCGGTCAGTCAGGATGGAAACAGACGGACAGCGTTTCAATTGCTGTCCTTCCCGGACGCAAGTTTTGAGGATCTTGTATCCTTGGTCCCCGCGCTGGACGCTGTTGAGCCTGAGATCCGCAAGCAGATTGAGCGGGACGCGCTTTATTCAAATTATCTGGGGCGTCAGCAGGCAGAGATCGACGTGTTGCGGAAGGATGAGGCGCATAAGATTCCCGATGGCTTTGACTATGAAATACTTGAAGGGCTGTCGAACGAGATGAAGCTGAAGCTTTCGGCGGCACGGCCTGAAACGCTGGCGCAGGCTGCGCGGGTTGATGGGGTGACGCCAGCGGCGTTAACCTTGATCCTGTCCCGTTTGCGGCGCGGTTCCGATAAGAAGTCCGCATAATGACCCCAGATGACCTGAATGTTTCACGTGAAACATTGGACAAGCTGCAGGCCTTTGCAGATCTTGTTCAAAAGTGGACCAGCAAAATAAACCTGATTTCCAAGCCCAGCGTTCCTGAGGTTTGGGATCGGCATATCCTCGACTCCGCGCAGATCTATGATCTTGCGCCTTCTTCTGGGCATTGGATCGACCTTGGCAGTGGCGGGGGTTTTCCGGGTATTGTTGTTTGTATCCTTGCACATGGGCAGGGCGCAGATCAGACGTTTACCCTGGTTGAAAGCGATCAGCGGAAATCGACCTTTCTGCGGACCGCAATCAGAGAGCTGTCTTTGGATGCCCGGGTGCTAACCCAAAGGATCGAAGAGATTGTGCCAATGCAGGCTGATATCCTGTCAGCGCGCGCCCTTGCAGATCTTGATGCGCTGCTGGGCTTTGCGGAAATGCATCTGAAGCCCGGTGGTACTGCGCTTTTTCCCAAGGGGGCGCAGTGGGAAAAAGAACACCGAGACGCTCAGATCCAGTGGTCTTATGACTGCGATCCGATTAAAAGTAAAACCAACCCCGATGCCGCCATTTTGAAGATTAAGGATATCGCTCGTGTCTGACTTGTCCCGCCCGCAAGGCCCCAAAATTATCGCCGTGGCGAACCAAAAGGGCGGGGTCGGTAAAACCACGACCGCGATCAACCTTTCCGCTGCTTTGGTTGAAAAAGGCAAGCGGGTGCTGGTTGTTGACCTTGATCCGCAGGGAAACGCCTCAACCGGATTGGGGATTGAGCTGGAGGATCGTGAATATACGACCTATGAACTCCTGCTCGAAGATCTGGACCTCAAGGATGTGATCCAGGAAACGGAATATCCCGGACTCAGCATCGTGCCCGCAACCGTTGATCTGAGTTCCGCCGACATTGAGCTGCTGTCAGCCGAGAAGCGGAGTTTTCTTTTGCATGATGCGCTGCGTCAAACGCAGATGGATGCGTTCAACTTTGACTATATCCTGATTGATTGCCCGCCCTCGCTGAACCTTTTGACGGTGAATGCGATGATTGCGGCGCATTCCGTGCTGGTGCCTTTGCAAAGCGAATTCTTTGCGTTGGAAGGGTTGAGCCAGCTGATGATGACGATCCGCGAGATGCGTCAGAGCGGAAACAAGGAATTGCGCATCGAAGGTGTTGTGCTAACCATGTATGACAAACGCAACAACTTGTCTCAGCAGGTTGAACATGATGCACGGAGCAATCTGGGTGAATTGGTGTTCAAGACTGTGATCCCGAGAAACGTGCGGGTCAGCGAGGCACCAAGTTATGCGATGCCCGTGTTGTCATATGACGCGCAGTCCAAAGGATCGGTCGCCTATCGTGCGCTGGCCGACGAAATCATCCAGAATAACGCAGCTTAGAGGGTAGCATCATGGCAGACAGACAGGATAAACGACGTGGTCTTGGGCGGGGCTTGTCCGCGCTGATGGCAGATGTTGCGGAAACAGAAGCAGTGGCAGCACAGGGCCCGGCAGCAGCAGAGCAGATGGTCCCGATTGAGCGGATTTCCCCGAACCCCGATCAGCCGCGCAAGCGGTTCGCGCAGGAAGATCTGGATGATCTGGCGGCTTCGATCAAGGAAAAGGGCGTGATCCAGCCGCTGATCGTGCGTGCACGGGGCAATGGCAGCTACGAGATCGTCGCAGGCGAACGCCGCTGGCGCGCGTCACAGCTGGCGCAGTTGCACGAGCTGCCGGTGATTATCCGGGAATTCACGGATGTTGAGGTTCTTGAAGTTGCGATCATCGAAAACATTCAGCGGGCCGATCTGAACGCCATCGAAGAGGCGGCAGGCTATCGTCAGCTGATGGATAAATTCGGGCATACGCAGGAAAAGATGGCCGAAGCCCTGGGCAAAAGCCGCAGTCACATTGCCAACCTGCTGCGGCTGTTGAACCTGCCGGATTCAGTGGTGGAACTGGTGCGCCGGGGCGACCTGAGCGCGGGCCATGCGCGGGCGTTGATCCCGTCCAAAGATCCACTCAAGCTGGCGCAGCAGATCGTAAAAGGTGGTTTGTCCGTGCGCGCAGCTGAGGCTTTGGTCAAGAAAGAAGCCGCAGGCCCAACCACAGGTGCCACTGCATCGGCACGCCGCAGCGATACTGACGAAAAAGACGCGGATACCAAGGCGCTGGAAGGGGACCTTTCGGCGGCGACGGGAATGAAGGTATTTATTGATCACAAGCCCGGCGATGAAAGCGGCCGCCTGACGGTGCAGTATAAATCACTGGAAGAGCTGGATACGCTTTGCCGGATGTTGAGCGGTAGTTAAGGCGTATTTGAACAACGCCCTAATCTGGCAACAGACCTTCGATCACGGCGTTCAGCACCATAAAACCCTGATCGGTGACGATCAACCGATCCCCAAAGACCGAGATCATTCCGATCTCGGTCAGATGTCCCAGCTTTTCTGATGCAAGTGCGCTGCCACTAAGCGCTTCAAAGCGGCTGAGGGAAACGCCTTCTTTCAGTCGCAGACCCATCAGCAGAAATTCAGTAGCCTGCTCGGCACGCGATAGCTGCTCCCTTGGCCGCTCTGACATACCACCTGTTGTAGATTCCAACCAACGCTTGGGGTTACTGAAACATTCAGTAGCCCATTTGGTGTTATTCAGGGTCAGACGACCATGCGCGCCTGGTCCGATCCCGATGTAATCACCGTAGCGCCAATAGATCAGATTGTGCCTTGATTGCGCCCCGTCGCGGGCATGGTTCGAAACCTCATAGGCAGGCATCCCCATCTCGCCACAGATATCCTGAGTGGCGGTATACATGTCTGCGCCCAGATCTTCGTCAGGCAGCCCGCGCAGCTTGCCGCGGGCATAGCGGTCGCCGAATGCGGTGCCGTTTTCGATGGTTAATTGGTAGAGGGAAATATGGTCTATCGCTAGGGTTAGGGCCTGCTTTAGCTCTTCCTGCCAGGCGGCGCAGGTTTGATCCTGACGGCCATAGATCAGGTCGAAACTGACCCTTTCGAAATGGGTTCTGGCAATGTCAAACGCGGCCAGTGCCTCTGCGGTGTTGTGCAGGCGGCCAAGGCGTTTGAGGTCAGGATCATTCAGCGCCTGTATCCCCATGGAAACGCGGCTGACACCCGCCTGACGAAAACCGGCGAAACGGCCCGCTTCAACCGAACTGGGGTTGGCCTCAAGCGTGATTTCCAGATCGTTTGCGATGGGCCAGTGGGTTTTGATCGCGGCGATGATATCGGCAACGATGTCCGGGTCCATCAGGCTGGGTGTGCCGCCGCCGAAAAAGACCGCGTTCAATATGCGGCCTGGTGTTTCCGCTGCGGCGCGTTTCAGTTCTGACAAATAGGCATCGCGCCAGGCGTGCTGATCAATCTTTTGGCTGACGTGACTGTTGAAATCACAATAGGGGCATTTCGCCTCGCAAAACGGCCAGTGGATATAGAGGCCAAAGCCGCCCTGTTGCCAGTCCTCAGTCAAAACAGCCCTTCAGCAGTTTGGCCACGGCATCGGCGCGGTGGCTGATGGCGTTCTTCTGCGCTGCGGTCATTTCTGCAAATGTAATGTCATATCCGTCTGGCTGGAACATCGGATCATAACCGTGCCCCAGGGCCCCACGAACGGGCCAAACCAGCGTTCCAGAGACTGTTCCGGCGAATACCTCGTCGTGGCCATCGGGCCAGGCAAGGACCAGCGTCGCACAGAAACGTGCACGGCGCGGGTGGGGCGCGCTGGCCTGTTCCAGCAGATTATGGGTCTTGGTCATCGCCATCATGAAATCGCGCCCATCAGGTGTTTCGGCCCAATCGGCGGTATAGACACCGGGCGCATTGCCCAGTGCCTCTACTTCGATACCTGAATCGTCCGACAGCGCGGGCAGGCCTGTTGCCTTGGCGGCGGCATGGGCCTTGATCCGGGCATTGCCCACAAAGGTGGTTTCGGTTTCTTCGGGTTCTGCCAGGTTCATCTCTGCCGCGCCCGTGACGCTGATGCCAAGCGGGGCAAAGAGTTGCTGCATCTCAGCCAGTTTTCCCGCGTTATGGGTGGCGATCAGCAGACGGTCAGAGGTGAACTTGCGCATCAGGCTGTCGCCGCTCTCTGGATGGCAACCAATTCGGTCACGCCTTTTTCGGCCAAATCCATCAGCTGGTTCATCTGTTCGCGCGAATAGGTGGATCCTTCGGCGCTCATCTGGACCTCGATCAGTTTTTTCGTTCCAGTCATGATAAAGTTGCCATCGACGCCTGCTTCGGAATCTTCGGGGTAATCCAGATCCAGCACGGGCTGGCCTGCGTAGATCCCGCAGCTGATGGCGGCAACCGGATCGACCAAGGGGTCGCTGATCACATCGCCAGCTTTCATCAGCTTGTTCACCGCAAGGCGCAGCGCGATCCAGCCGCCGGTGATCGACGCACAGCGCGTGCCGCCGTCTGCCTGCAGCACATCGCAATCCACAGTGATCTGACGTTCGCCCAATGCGACGCGGTCAACACCTGCGCGCAAGGAGCGGCCGATGAGACGCTGAATTTCCACCGTCCTGCCGCCCTGTTTACCCGATGCCGCCTCTCGGCGCATCCGTGTGTTGGTGGCGCGGGGCAACATGCCGTATTCTGCGGTGACCCAGCCCAGACCCGATCCTTTGATGAAAGGGGGAACGCGGTCTTCTATTGTGGCGGTGCACAGAACATGGGTATCACCCATCTTGATCAAAGCAGACCCTTCGGCATGTTTGGTAAAGCCCACCTCAACAGAGACAGAGCGCATTTCATCGAGTTTCCGGCCAGAGGGACGCATGATATATCCTTTATTATCTACGTTCGGGATACTCCCGGCCCACTGGATGATGCAACCCCGATTGACGTTTGGCCGCATCGCACCTTTATTGGTCTTATCATGAACATGAAAAAATCAGACACATCCGATCTGTTGAAAGAGATGAACGACCGTTCGCGCGAAGTCTTTCGCCGTGTGGTCGAAGGCTATCTGGCGAATGGCGATCCTGTGGGGTCGCGCACCCTGACCAGAGATTTCAGCGAAAAGGTCAGCGCCGCAACGATCCGCAATGTGATGCAGGACCTCGAATATATGGGGGTTCTTGGGTCGCCGCATGTCAGCGCGGGGCGCATTCCGACGCAATTGGGCCTGCGGATGTTCGTGGACGGGATGATCGAACTGGGCGATCCGACGGATGTTGACCGTGAAAAGATTGACGCGACCATGGGTGATAATGCCGCTGACGTCAGCGGCCTGCTGGACCGGGTCGGTGCCGCACTGTCGGGGGTGACGCAGGGTGCGTCACTGGTGCTGACGCCCAAACACGAGGCACCAATCAAACATATCGAATTTGTATCGCTGTCGCCTGAACGCGCCTTGGTGGTTCTGGTCTTTTCCGACGGGCATGTGGAAAACCGGCTGTTTACCCCGCCGCTGGGCCAAACCCCCAGTTCCATGCGCGAGGCGGCCAATTTCCTGAATGCCATCGTTGAGGGCAAGACCATCAGCGAAGTGCAGCGTTCCATCGCCAGGGAGATCGCCCAGCGGCGTCAGGAGATTGATGTTCTGGCCCAGCAAATGGTTGAGAGCGGTCTGGCGCTATGGACCGGGAGCGACGAAAGTTCAGAGCGGCTGATCGTACGGGGCAGATCGAATCTGCTGGCCGGAGAGGCAGAGGAAGAGGATCTGGCGCGTATCAAAAGCCTGTTTGACGATCTGGAACGGAAACGCGACATCGCGGAATTCCTTGATTTGGCGGAAGATGGCGAAGGTGTGCGCATTTTTATCGGCTCAGAGAACAAACTTTTCTCACTTTCGGGTTCCTCTCTGGTGGTTTCCCCTTATATGAACGCTGATCGAAAGGTGATCGGAGCGGTCGGGGTCATTGGACCCACTCGTCTGAACTATGGGCGGATCGTGCCGATCGTGAATTACACAGCACAGCTGGTGGGCAGATTGGTGTCCGACCGCAGCTAGAGGTGAAAGATGGCAGACCCGAACGAACATGATTTCCTCGACAATCTTGAAGAGGCAATGGCGGAAGAATTCGCCGAAGACGAAGCTGAGATTGATGATGAGGCGCTGGAGCTGGACCAGCTGCGCGCCGAGCGCGATCAGCTGAAAGACCGCTTTATGCGCGCGCTGGCCGATGCGGAAAACGCCCGCAAGCGGTCAGAGAAGGACCGCCGCGAGGCAGAGAACTATGGCGGATCAAAGCTGTCGCGCGATATGCTGCCGGTCTACGACAACATGAAACGCGCATTGGAAGCGGCCACCGAGGAGCAGCGCGAAGTTTCTGCGGCCCTGCTGGAAGGTGTTGAACTGACCATGCGCGAGCTGCTGAATGTGTTCAAGAAGCACGGCATCGAAGTGATCGCACCGCAGGTCGGCGACCGTTTTGACCCGCAGCATCACCAGGCGATGTTCGAAGCGCCGGTTCCGGGGACCAAGGCGGGTGATATCATCCAGGTCGCTGCTGAAGGGTTCATGTTGCATGACCGTTTGCTGCGCCCGGCACAGGTTGGGGTTTCTTCAACACCCGCGTCGTAAGGGCGGCAGATGCTGCACTAAGGTATTTATAGCCAAAAAGAGTAGGGGGCGGTCAGGATCTGGCCGCCTCTTTCAATTTGTAGAGCAGGTCCAGCGCCTCTTTGGGGGTCAGTTCGTCGGGGATGATCCTGGCCAGTTCTTCTTCGACCTGCGACGGCTTTTGCACAGGGGGCGGTGGTGCGGGCCTGGTCGAGAACAGGGGCAAATCGTCAATCAGGGTTTTCTTGGTGGCTCCGCCTTCGCGTTCGCCTTTTTCAAGGGCGTCCAGAACCACGCGGGCACGGGCGATCACGCTGTCTGGCAAACCTGCCAATTGGGCGACCTGTACGCCATAGGACCGGTCGGCGGCCCCTTTGCGCACCTCGTGCAGGAAGATCACCTCGCCTTCCCATTCCTTGACCGTGACCGTGGCGTTGTCGACGCCGTCGAGCTTGCCGGACAGGGCGGTCATTTCATGGTAGTGGGTGGCAAAGAGCGCGCGTGATCGGTTGACGTCATGCAGATGTTCCAGCGTGGCCCATGCGATGGACAGGCCATCATAGGTCGCCGTGCCCCGGCCGATTTCGTCCAGGATGACGAGGGCGCGGTCATCGGCCTGGTTCAGGATTGCCGCTGTCTCGACCATTTCTACCATGAATGTCGACCGCCCGCGCGCCAGATCATCGGATGCGCCGACGCGGCTGAACAGCTGGCTGATCATGCCGATATGTGCCTGGGTGGCGGGGACGAAGCTGCCCATCTGGGCCATCAAGGCGATGAGCGCATTCTGCCGCAGGAAGGTCGATTTACCCGCCATGTTCGGACCGGTCAGCAACCAGATGTTCGCGGCGGCCCCATCGGCGCTGAGATCACAGTCATTTGCGATGAAGGCATCGCCCGACTGCTGTGCCAATGCGCGTTCAACGACCGGATGCCTGCCGCCCCTGATTTCGAAGGCGCGGCTTTCGTCGACCCTGGGCCGAACCCAGTTTTCCTTGTGAGCCAGATCGGCCAGCCCGAAGGCCAGATCAATCTCGGCCAATCCGCCCGAGGTTGCGCCGATCTGTGCGGCATGTTCCAGAATAGAGCCTTTTAGCCCTTCGTAGAGACGCTTTTCGATCTCAAGCGCGCGGTTGCCGGCATTGAGGATCTTGGTCTCCAACTCGGAGAGTTCAACGGTGGTAAAGCGGACCTGATTGGCGGTTGTCTGTCGGTGGATGAAGGTTTCCGACAAGGGGGCCGACAGCATCTTTTCCGCGTGGGTGGCGGTTGTTTCAATGAAGTAGCCCAGCACGTTGTTGTGTTTGATTTTCAGAGACGAAATGCCTGTAACAGAGACGAATTCCTGTTGCATTCGGGCGATCACGCTGCGGCCTTCGTCGCGCAGGGTGCGGGCCTCATCCAGATCGCTGTCGTAACCCCCTGCTATGAAACCGCCATCGCGGGTCAGCAGGGGGGGTTCTGCCACAAGGGCGTCGTCCAGCAGTGTGATCAGATCATCATGACCGCCCAGATGCGTCACGCAGGATGCCAGCAGGGGCGGCAGGGCCTCGGGCGTCAGGCGGGCGGCCAGCAGATGCGCCTGTGCCAGCCCATTGCGAATTGCGGTCAGATCGCGGGGGCCGCCACGGTCCAGCGACAGGCGTGACAGGGCGCGGTCCAGATCGGGGATCTTGCGCAGGGTCTCGCGGATGTCTGCGGTCAGCCGCTGGTTGTCATGGCCAAAGCTGACGGCATCGAGGCGTTGGTTGATCACATCCATCATCCGGGACGGGCTGGAAATACGTCGCTCCAGCAGGCGGGCACCTGCGGCGGTGCAGGTCCGGTCCATCAACGCCAGCAATGATCCGGCGCGGCCACCGCCAAGCGCATGGGTCAGTTCCAGGTTGCGCCGGGTGGCGGTATCAATCTGGACGCTGCGGTCATGGTTTTCCTTTTGTGGCGGGCGCAGCAGGGGCAATTTGCCCTTTTGCGTGATCTCAAGATATTCGATCAGCGCGCCCATCGCCGACACCTCGCCGCGATCAAAGCTGCCAAAGGCGTCCAATGTGGCGATGCCGAACAGATCGCAGATCCGTTTTTCCGCGCTGGTGCTGTCAAAGGCGGAGCGGGCCAGTCCGGTCAAAGCGGTGCCGAATTCTGTGACCAGTGGATAGAGTTCGGCCTCTTTGGCGTCGGAGACAATCAGTTCGGACGGGGCAAGCCGGGCCAGTTCAGGACCCAGGCGCACGGGGCTGAGGGGCATGACGTGGAACGACCCGGTTGAAATATCGACCCAGGCTAGGGCGGCGCTGTCGCGGATTTCGGCATAGGCGGCAAGGTAGTTGTGACGCCGCGCTTCGAGCAATGTGTCTTCGGTCAGGGTGCCGGGGGTAACCAGGCGGACGACCTCGCGTTTCACCACGGATTTATGGCCGCGCTTTTTCGCTTCGGCGGGGCTTTCCATTTGTTCGCAGACGGCGACGCGAAACCCCTTTCGGATCAGGGTCAGGAAATATCCTTCGGCGGCATGAACTGGCACGCCGCACATTGGAATGTCCTCACCGTCATGTTTGCCGCGTTTGGTCAGGGCAATGTCCAGCGCCTCGGCGGCGGCTGTGGCATCCTCAAAGAACATCTCGTAGAAGTCGCCCATGCGGTAGAACAGCAGCGCGCCTTGATGCGCTGCCTTGATCTCTAGGTATTGCGCCATCATCGGCGTTGTTTTTGCATCGCTCACCGGTTTCCCCCTGTGCCCCTTTGTCTGTACAAAACCCCGCTGCCGGGGGAAAGGGGCGAGCGGGCTCTTGGCCAGGCTGATCTGTGCAAGACAAGCAGATCGGGGAATCCGCGGCATGATTGTGCGCCTGTGCAATCAAAGCTATGACTAGCGAAACAACGAGAGACCCATATTGTGAAAAACAACCGTATCACCGACGAAGAGGCGCTGGCCTTTCACCTTGAGCCAACCCCCGGCAAGTTCGAGATTACCGCAACCGTTCCGATGACCACCCAGCGGGACCTGAGCCTTGCCTATTCCCCGGGCGTTGCTGTCCCCTGTGAGAGGATCGCGGAAAACCCTGAACTGGCTTATGATTACACCAACAAGGGAAACCTTGTTGCGGTGATTTCAAACGGGACGGCGGTTTTGGGTCTGGGCAATCTGGGCGCGCTGGCGTCCAAGCCGGTCATGGAAGGCAAGTCGGTTCTGTTCAAACGCTTTGCCGATGTGAATTCCATCGACATCGAGCTGGACACAGAAGACACCGATGCCTTTATCAATGCGGTCAAACTGATGGGGCCGACCTTTGGTGGGATCAACCTTGAGGATATCAAGGCACCTGAGTGTTTCATCATTGAACAGCGCCTCAAGGAAGAGATGGATATCCCGGTTTTCCATGATGACCAGCATGGCACGGCTGTGATCTGTGCTGCCGGTTTGCTGAACGCGCTGCATATCTCGGGCAAAAAGATAGAGGATGTGCGCATCGTGCTGAACGGCGCGGGTGCCGCGGGCATTGCCTGTCTGGAACTGCTCAAGGCGATGGGTGCGGGCCATAACAACTGCATCATGTGCGACACGAAGGGCGTGATTTACCAAGGCCGCACCGAAGGGATGAACCAGTGGAAGTCGGCCCATGCGGCGAATACCCCGCTGCGCACCCTCGAAGAGGCGATGGTGGGCGCGGATGTGTTTCTGGGCGTGTCGGTCAAAGGGGCGGTGACGCCTGCGATGGTGGCCAGCATGGCGGATAATCCGGTGATCTTTGCCATGGCGAACCCCGATCCAGAGATTACACCCGAAGAAGCGCATGAAGTGCGCATGGATGCGATCGTGGCCACCGGGCGCAGCGATTATCCCAACCAGGTGAACAACGTCCTTGGCTTTCCCTATCTTTTCCGTGGGGCGCTGGACATCAACGCGCGTGCCATCAACGACGAGATGAAGATCGCCTGTGCCCATGCGCTGGCCAATCTGGCGCGTGAAGATGTGCCTGACGAAGTTGCCGTGGCCTATGGCAAGACGCTGACCTTTGGGCGCGATTATATTATTCCCACGCCGTTTGATCCGCGTCTGATCTGGCGCATTCCGCCTGCGGTTGCACGTGCGGGGATGGAAACAGGTGCCGCGCGCCGTCCGATCATTGATATGGACGCCTATGAGCTGAGCCTGAAATCCCGGATGGACCCGACAGCCAACATCCTGCGCGGGATAAATGCGCGTGCGCGGATAAACCAGGCGCGGATGATCTTTGCCGAAGGGGATGACCCAAGGGTCCTGCGTGCCGCAGTGACCTATCAGCGGTCCGGTCTGGGCAAGGCCTTGATCGTGGGGCGGCCTGATGACGTCAAGCTCAAGCTTGAAGAGGCCGGGATGCCGGATGCCTACCGCGAGGTCGAAGTGATCAATGCGGCCAAGACGGACCATTTGGACACCTACAAGGATTTTCTTTACGGCCGTTTGCAGCGTCGTGGTTTTGACGCAAAAGACATTCACCGGCTGGCTGCACGTGACCGTCACGTCTTTGCCTCTTTGATGTTGAAGCATGGGCATGGCGACGGTCTGGTCACCGGGGCAACGCGAAAGTCGGCCCATGTGCTGGAACGGCTGAACCATGTGTTCGATGCGAATGCCGAACATGGTGCTGCGGGTTTCACCGCCCTGCTGCACAAGGGGCGGATCGTGTTTATCGCTGATACGCTGGTGCATGAATGGCCTGACGAGAATGATCTGGCCAATATCGCCGAACGCGGTGCGATCGTGGCGCGGAACCTTGGGCTTGAGCCGCGTGTGGCCTTTGTCAGCTTTTCGACCTTTGGCTATCCCGTATCAGAGCGGGCGGAAAAGATGCACAAAGCACCCAAGGTGCTGGATGCCCGCGGCGTTGATTTCGAATACGAAGGCGAGATGACCGTTGATGTCGCGCTGAACGCAGCGGCGCAGGCGCAATATCCGTTCTCGCGGTTGACGGGGCCTGCGAATATTCTGGTGGTGCCCGCGCGGCATTCGGCCAGCATTTCGGTCAAGCTGATGCAGGAAATGGCTGGCGCGACAGTGATCGGGCCGATCCTGACAGGTTTGGACAAGAGCATTCAGATCTGTTCAACCACATCGACATCCAATGACATTCTGAACATGGCCATTCTGGCGGCCTGCAAGGTCGGCGGATGATTTGGAACCTTGGCTCTATCAATGCGGATAATTTTTATCATCTGACGCATTTACCAGCAGCCGGGGAGACGATTGCCGCCCAGCGGTTTCATCAGGGGTTAGGCGGCAAGGGCGCGAATATGTCCGTTGCCGCCGCCCGTGCCGCCGCCCGGGTTGCCCATATCGGGGCGGTGGGCAAAGACGGCAAATGGGCCGTGGACCGGTTGCTGGAATACGGCGTGGACACGCGCCATATTGCAGCCGTCGGTGTGGCAACAGGCCATGCGAATATCAATGTGGATGCAAGAGGCGAAAACAACATCGTCCTGTTTCCCGGTGCCAATCATGCCATCACGGAACAGATGATCGGTGCCGCGTTGTCAGAGGCATCGAGCGGTGATTTTCTGTTGATGCAGAATGAAACCAACGGTCAGGAATATGCTGCCAGAACGGCCAAGGCGCTGGGCCTGCGGTTTGCCTATGCGGCGGCACCCTTTTCGGCTGATGCCGTGCAGGCGGTGATCAAGCAGATTGATCTGTTGGTCCTGAACGCGGTTGAGGCGGCACAATTGCAAGAGGCCATGGGCCAACAGCTGGAGGATCTTCCGATCAGCGATATCGTGGTCACACTGGGGGCTGATGGCTGTAAATGGGTCTCTAACACGGGGAAATCAGTGTCTGAATTTCCCGCCTATCCAGTTGATGTCGTCGACACGACCGGCGCGGGTGATACGTTTACGGGGTATCTGGTTGCGGGTCTGGACCGAGGAATGGCGATGCAGGACGCGATTGATCTGGCGCTGCGGGCCGGTGCCTTGATGGTCGCGCGGGAAGGGACCGCAGATGTGATCCCGGATCTGAAAGAGATCCAGGACCACGATTTTTCCTAGTTCACAAAAGGGGCGGCTGCGCCCCAAAGCTGTTTGACGCGCGCATTCCTGCCACAGCCCTTGCGGTAGCGTTTATAGGCGGTTGATTTCTTGACGCCCAACCCAACAGAGGTGAAGGCCAAGCGGTCACTGCTCTTGTAATAATCCTGATGATAGTCCTCAGCGGGATAGAATTTTGCGGCATCCAGGATCGGTGTAACGATCTGTTGGCCCAAGGCGGCCTGTGCTTCGGCCTTGGCCTTTTCTGCCGCGGCCCTGTCGCCCGCGTTGTTTGCAAAGATCGCAGAGCGGTAGCTGGGACCCCGGTCGCAGAATTGACCGCCCGCATCTGTTGGATCAATGGAGCGGAAAAACATGTTCAGCAAGGCATCGCGGCTGACCTTGCCGGGGTCGTATTCAATTTGCACAACTTCATAATGCCCGGTGCCCCCTGCGGTGACCTGTTTGTAGGTCGGATTGGCCGTGGTGCCGCCAGCAAAACCGGATACCGCCTCTTTGACGCCGGGCACGGATTCGAAATCTGATTCGACGCACCAGAAACAGCCGCCCGCCACGGTCAGCGTTTCAGTGCCCGCAGCCCGCGCCGAAGTGGACTGTGCGAAAAGCCCCAAGGCGATGAGACAGGCCAGCGTCAGGCTTTTGAGTGTTGAGAGATGTTTCATAGGTTGCTCCTTTGCCTCAGGCTGATCCTTGTTTTTGGATAGGGCAACCGCTGGCAGGGTCATCTCACGTGCAGGTGATCGCATTTTACCGCTTGGCATGGTTCCGTAACATTTCTAGCGTCGCAAAAAACACGGAGATGAAAATGCGTATCGCGATGTGGTCAGGGCCGCGCAACCTGAGCACGGCAATGATGTATAGTTTCGGGGCACGCCATGATTTTGCAGTGATGGATGAACCGTTCTATGCGGCCTATCTGGCCAAGACGGGTCTGGATCATCCCATGTCCCAGCAGATTCTGCAGGCCCATGAGGTTGATCCGATCAAGGTGGGAAAATCCTGCGAAGGGGGCGGTGCCCCGCATCTTTACATGAAACATATGCCCCATCACATGCTGGAAGGGTTTCCCATGGATTGGGCGCAGGATTGCGTGAACATCCACCTGATCCGCCACCCCGCCCGCGTGATCGCCAGCTACCTTGCCAAACACGAGGCACCCCGGCTGGAGGACATCGGATATGCCCAGCAGGCGGCATTGTTTGACCAGATCGGCGGGTTGGTCGTGGACAGCACCGATATTCGCGCGGATCCGGCGGGGATGCTGCAAAAGCTATGTGCGGCGATTGACCTGCCGTTTGACCCGGCGATGTTGTCCTGGCCTGCGGGCCCAAGGGCCGAAGACGGAATCTGGGCCAGCCATTGGTATGGGGCCGTACACAAAAGCACGGGTTTTGCCGGGGCCGAGGGGGATTTGCCAAAGCTTGCTGACGAGGATCTGCTGGCAGAGGCGCTGCCGTTCTACGAGATGCTTTATGAAAAGAGGCTGCGTTTGAAACAGGCCCTAATCGTCTGATTAGGGCCTGATCTGAAGTGTTATTTCAGCAAACGTTTGTCGCGCGCGGCCAGCAGTTTCAATCGCAACGCGTTCAACTGGATAAAGCCCGCCGCGTCCTTTTGGTCATAGGCACCTGCGTCGTCTTCAAACGTCACATGAGCTTCGGAATAGAGCGAATGTTCTGACCAGCGGCCGACGGTGCGCACATGACCCTTGTAGAGTTTCAGGCGGACGGTGCCGGTGACATGGGTTTGGCTGGCGTCGATGGCGGCCTGCAGCATGGTGCGTTCCGGGCTGAACCAGAAACCGTTGTAGATCAGTTCGGCGTAGCGCGGCATCAGCTCGTCCTTGAGGTGCATGGCACCGCGGTCCAGCGTGATGGATTCGATCCCGCGATGCGCCTCAAGCAGCAGGGTGCCGCCGGGGGTTTCATAAATGCCGCGTGATTTCATGCCGACGAACCGGCCCTCAACCAGATCAAGGCGGCCACAGCCGTGTTTGCCGCCCAATTCGTTCAGTTTGGTCAGGATGGTTGCGGGGGACATTGCCTCGCCGTTGATGCTGACCGCGTCGCCGCGTTCAAAACCGATCTCGACATATTCGGGGGTATCTGGTGCATCTTCGGGGGCGACGGTGCGCTGATAGACGTAATCGGGCGCGTCGACGGCCGGATCTTCCAGTACCTTGCCCTCTGATGAGGTGTGCAACAGGTTGGCATCGACGCTGAACGGTGCCTCGCCACGTTTGTCCTTGGCGACGGGGATCTGGTTCTTTTCGGCGAATTCCAGCAGTTTGGTCCGGCTGGTCAGGTCCCATTCGCGCCAGGGCGCGATGACCTTGATGTTGGGGTTCAGGGCGTAGGCCGCCAGTTCAAACCGAACCTGATCATTGCCTTTGCCGGTCGCGCCATGTGCGACGGCATCCGCACCGGTTTCTTCGGCGATCTCAACCAGACGCTTGGAGATCAGCGGGCGTGCGATGGAAGTACCCAGCAGATACAGCCCTTCGTAGACCGCATTGGCGCGGAACATTGGGAAAACGAAATCGCGCACGAATTCTTCGCGCAGGTCTTCGATATAGATGGCGGATGCGCCCATCATCTCGGCCTTGGCGCGGGCGGGTTCCAGTTCCTCGCCCTGGCCCAGATCGGCGGTGAATGTCACCACCTCGCAACCGTATTCGGTCTGAAGCCATTTTAGGATGATCGAGGTATCAAGACCTCCGGAATAGGCGAGCACGACTTTTTTAGGCGCTGACATGGGATTTCCTTTCTCACTTGGCCCGCGAGGTATCCGGTTTTGCGCGCATGAGCAAGACGGGCTGCTGCGTTGACCTATCTGTTCCGCCCCCCTATCGAGAATGGATAGAGCGCGGAGCGAATGGTATGACAGAAAATTTTCAGGCGATGGCAACCTTGGCCGCGGCCAAGATGAGGCCGGTATTCCCCGCGACGCCCCTGCTGAGGAACGAGCTGCTGTCAGAGCGTTTTGACGCCGATATCTGGCTCAAGCGGGAAGACCTGACACCGGTGCGGTCCTATAAATTGCGCGGTGCGTTCAATGCGATGCGCAAGGTTATCCCCGATCAGCAGCTTTTTGTCTGTGCCTCGGCGGGAAATCATGCGCAGGGCGTGGCGTTCATGTGCAAACATTTTGGGGTTCACGGCGTCATTTTCATGCCCGTGACCACGCCAGAACAGAAGATTCTGAAAACCCGCATGTTTGGTGGGGAATTTGCAGAAGTCCGGCTGGTTGGGGATTATTTTGACGAAACCCTGGTGGCTGCGCAGACCTTTTGCGAGCTGGAGGGCGCGCATTTCCTGTCGCCCTTTGATGATTATGACGTGATCGAAGGACAAGCCTCTGTCGCGGTTGAGATAGAGCAGGATCTGGGGCGGGTGCCGGATCATATCATCATGCCGGTGGGCGGCGGTGGTCTGTCGGCCGGGGTCGTTGGATATTTTGGTCAGGAATGCCGCTATACGCTGGTGGAGCCGAAAGGTGCCAAGAGCCTTGCCGCCGCAGTGGAGGAAGGCGCGCCTGTGGATGTATCGCCGATTGATTCCTTTGTTGACGGCGCTGCGGTGGCCAAGATCGGCGCGCGCCCCTTTGAGACGCTGCGGTCAATCGCCCGCGCAGACATCATTGATCTGCCAGAGGACCGCATTTGCGGGACCATCGTCGAGATGCTGAATGTCGAAGGGATCGTGTTGGAACCGGCCGGGGCCATGTCGATTGAGGCGCTCAGCGATGTGCGCCGGGACATCATCGGCAAGACGGTTGTTTGTGTCGTGACTGGCGGCAACTTTGATTTTGAGCGTTTGCCAGAGGTCAAGGAACGCGCGCAGCGATTTGCCGGGCTGAAGAAATATTTTATCCTGCGTTTGCCGCAACGTCCCGGCGCATTGCGCGATTTTCTGGATATGCTGGGCCCGAACGATAACATCACCCGGTTTGAATACATGAAGAAATCCGCCCGCAACTTTGGTTCTGTCCTGATTGGCATCGAAACAGATCAACCGCAGAACTTTGACGGGCTGTTTCAGCGGATCGGGGATCGCGGCTTTGCCTATACCGATATCACCAATGATGAAACGCTGGCGCAATTCGTGATCTAGGGTCGGCTATTAGGGGTAAAAGATGGATTTCAAAGACAAGTCTGTGGTCATCACCGGTGCGGGCAGTGGAATTGGTGCCGCCTTGGCGCGCCGGGCTGCGATATTGGGGGCCAGGGTCTGTGTCTCTGATCTGGATGGGGCCAAGGCGCAGGCCGTTGCCGATGAAATCGGCGGAATGGCCGTGCCATGCGATGTCCGCGATGAGGCGCAGATACAGGCGTTGGTGGCGCAGGCCAGTGCCGCGCAGGGCGATATCGATATTTATGTGTCCAACGCGGGGTTGGGCGGAGGGGAGCCGTCACATGCGGCGTCCCAGACAGATGAGACCTGGACGCTGAACTGGCAGGTTCACGTGATGAGCCATGTCTATGCTTCACGGGCCTTGTTGCCGGGGATGATTGCGCGGAAATCGGGGTATCTGGTCAATGTGGCCTCTGCCGCCGGTTTGCTGAACCAGATTGGCGATGCGGCCTATTCCGCCACCAAACACGCCGCTGTCAGCTTTGCTGAATCGCTGGCGATCACCCATGGCGCAGAGGGGATCGGCGTGTCGGTCGTTTGTCCGCAATATGTGGCGACCCCTTTGCTGGGTCTGTCTGATGTGGATGCGGCGACGCAGGAATCGCTGCTGACCGCAGATGATGTCGCCCTGGCGATCACGAACGGGGTTGAGGCGGGGCGTTTCCTGATCCTGTCGCACCCGGTTGTGCAGACCTATGCCCGGCACCGGGCGCAGGATCACGACCGCTGGATCACCGGCATGCAGATGCTGCGGGCCAAGGCGCAGGATACATTTGGCGGGATCGAGATCAGTAGTTTTTACAAACTGGTCTAAGCGGCGTTCAGCTGCGCAAGTCCGGACAGGAACTGGTTTTTGGAGGTTGCATATACCTCAAGGAGCTGGGGGATATTGATGGCCTTTGTCTGACCTTGTTCTGCTGCCGCCTCTCCTGCGCTGCATAGGGCGGCAAAGCGTTCAAAGCCAAGGTTCAACGCACCGCTTTTCAGGAAATGCAGATCGCCCGCCAGGGTTGGGGCCGCGTCCACATCAGGCAGTCGGGTGATGACGGGTTCAATTTCATCGAAAAACATTTCAACGATTTCATCAAAATCATCGCTGTTCATTTCTTGGTGCAGCATGCGCAGGCATTCCCAGTCGATCATCGCAGCTCCCTCCGATTATGTGGTCTCCGGGTACCGGGGCACACTGCCATGAAACTCTTAATGGAATCCTGAGACAGCAGAAATTTCCGAGGGTTTGAAGCCTTCACACGGTCTTAATTTAATTTGGCTTATGGGGGACCAGATTTGGCGGCAATAGGTCATGATGTTCCAACGGCAAACCCCACCAGCTGAGGCGGAGACTGGTGTCACACATATATCGCCAAGACGGATGTTGATTGTGGACGACAGCCCGCTGCAACGCCGTATCCTGGCAAAGACCCTGCAAAAATGGGGTTTTGACGTCTTTGAGGCTTCGACTGCCGAAGAGGCATTTCAGATGTGTGCGGAACAGATGCCCGATTTTGTCATCAGTGACTGGATCATGCCGGGTGCCTCTGGAATTGAGTTTTGTCGAAAATTTCGTGAGATTACTAGGGCCTGTGGACATTCAGGATTCCCATTGGGCCTGATTTCTGATTCAAACTTCCAAAATGGAGGTTTGAATGAACGAGCAGCGGTTTGTGGTGTCGGACATCTTGTGGCAGCGGCTTGAGCCG
>Ga0213868_10001422_pt1 | contig 23090 bp, 17 predicted proteins | sample PICome_9_FD_160087 | JGI IMG/M metagenome (GOLD analysis project Ga0213868, IMG submission 160087) | Coastal seawater microbial communities near Pivers Island, North Carolina, United States - PICO127 | ecosystem: Environmental > Aquatic > Marine > Coastal | place: USA: North Carolina... | reverse complement strand
TTTTAGATTGGTCGGGACTACAGGATTGCTTGTGCTCCGCACAAGCTGTGCGAGTTTGCAGAAATGCAGAGGAGCATTTCTGATTGAATAATTGCCGTGATCCACGGCACTTTGTCGTGCGCTCGAACTTCGTTCTCATCCTGTAGTCCCCAAATAAAAAACGGAACCACCAGAGGTGATTCCGTTTTTTAGATTGGTCGGGACTACAGGATTGCTTGTGCTCCGCACAAGCTGTGCGAGTTTGCAGAAATGCAGAGGAGCATTTCTGATTGAATAATTGCCGTGATCCACGGCACTTTGTCGTGCGCTCGAACTTCGTTCTCATCCTGTAGTCCCCAAATAAAAAACGGAACCACCAGAGGTGATTCCGTTTTTTAGATTGGTCGGGACTACAGGATTCGAACCTGCGACCTCTTCACCCCCAGCGAAGCGCGCTACCAAACTGCGCCAAGTCCCGATGTTGTGATTACCTTCAAATTTAGCATCTAAAGGCAAGGAGGCGCAATTAAGCCCATCACTTAGGAGTTGGCAAGTACCTATTTTCATGGCATTTCCAAGGTCTCATGAAACCTGCCAAGATAGCTGTCATAGGAGCCAGTGGATACACTGGACTAGAACTGCTGCGCTTATTACTCACCCATCCATACGCGGAGTTAGTTTGTGTCACTTCTCGCCAAAACGCAGGACAGAGAATTGCAGATCTCTTCCCTCGCTTCAGTGGTGCTTCAGCTGCTGATCTTAGATTTATTGATCCTGACCCGGATGCGGTGGCAGCCAGCGGGGCAGAAGTCGCCTTTCTAGCTCTACCCCATGGAGTGGCTGCAGGCTATGCTTCAAGCCTGCTTGAAAAAGGTCTCAAGATTGTCGATCTCAGTGCTGACTTCCGGCTAGATGATAAAGAGGTCTATAAGGAATTTTACGATGCTGATCACCCGGCACCCGAGCTTCTTGCCGAGGCGGTTTATGGCCTACCTGAGATCCACCGTGATGCTATTATAGGTGCTCGGCTAGTGGCCTCCCCCGGCTGCTATCCCACGAGCATCAGCCTACCCCTCATCCCACTGCTACGGGAAAAACTCATCGATCCAACAAGCATCGTCACCTGTTCGATGTCAGGGGTCAGTGGAGCTGGGCGTAATGCGAGCCTGCCTCTCATCTTCTGTGAGGCCAATGAAAGTGTGCGTGCCTACTCGGTGCCCAAACACCGCCATCTCTCCGAGATCGAGCAGGAGCTCAGCAAGGCAGCTGGTCAACAGGTTGCGATCTCCTTTACCCCTCACCTTGTACCCGTCCACAACGGCATTTGCTCGACGACGAGTGCCCAACTCACGGCAGATCCTGATCAGGTGCAACAAGCGCTTGAGCGGGCCTATGCTGATGAGTTTTTTGTCAGGCTGCTAGGAAAAGGCGGCTGCGCTGACACCAAAAATGTCACCGGAACCAACTTTATCGATATTGGCTGGGATTATGATTCACGCACTGGACGTGTGCTTCTGCTCAGTGCTGAGGATAATCTTGGTAAGGGCGCAGCGGGTCAGGCAATCCAGAATTTCAACCTCATCTGCGCATTTCCTGAAACTGCCGGGTTGCAAAATTTTTAAAATCCGATCAGGGTCTTAACTTGTCATGCCCCCTAACGCTAACATCAAAAGAATCAAACGAGGAGTCTGTGCTCCGAGAGGGTTTGTTGCATCGGCTGTTAGTGCGGGTATTAAAAATCCAGACGACCCCCGTCTTGACCTTGCCCTGATCTATTCCAAGCACCCATGCAGTGCCGCCGGCACCTTTACCACCAATCGGGTCAAAGCTGCTCCTGTTAAGGTATCTCAAGCTTATTTAAAAGCCGACAAGGTGCAGGCCATTGTCGCCAATAGTGGCAATGCCAATGCCTGCACCGGCGTTGAAGGCATCAGCGATGCCCGCAAGACCTGCAAACTGGTTGCCAAAGAGCTTGGGCTGCGTCAGCGACAAATCGCGATCTGTTCAACCGGAGTCATTGGTCTTCCGATGCCGATGATGCGCATCGAACCAAAGATAGGAGAGCTGGTTACAGGGCTTGATTCCAATAAGGGCGAGGATGTCGCACGTGCGATCATGACCAGTGATACCTGCAAAAAGGAAATCGCTGTTTCACTTGAACTCGGCGGTCATCGAGTCCGCATCGGCGCGTGTGCCAAGGGCGCGGGTATGATTTGTCCAAGCATGGCTACGATGCTGTGCTTCGTCACTACTGACGCCAACGTCACTGCCTCATGCTTCCAAAAATCACTGCTTGAAGCGGTCGACACCTCTTTTAACCGCATCACGATCGATGGTGACATGAGCACTAATGATACCGTGATTGGCCTGGCAAATGGCCAGAGCGGTATGCCCAGCATCAAACGCAACAGCAAAGAATGCCGACTGTTCCGTGAGGCGCTAGCCTATGTCATGCTGGAAATGGCTCAGGCCTTGGTTCGGGATGGTGAACGCGTGACCAAGTTTGTCACCGTTGAGGTCAAAGGTGCCCGCACCTACCTCGACGCACGCAAGGTAGCCGAAGCCGTTGCTAACTCAGCTCTCGTTAAAAGCTCATGGAATGGAAATGACCCGAACTGGGGACGCATCATCCACGCTGTTGGTTACTCCCGCGCCATGGTCCGTGAAGAGCTCATTGATATCCACATCAATGGCAAAGCTATATGCCTAGGAGGCTTGCAGGCCACAACCTCGATGGATGCCCTTCGTAAAATCGTTGCCAAGGATGCTTTCACCATCACCATCAACCTTCACCTCGGCAAGGCGGAGTACGAAGTCTACTCAAGTGATCTCTCCCCCGAGTATATCGACTTCAACCGCTCTGAGTATGCCTACTGGAAACAAGCCCGTAAGGACGGCTTGACCTAGGTTCGCCTAATAGGCCAAGGCAACTTGATCCAGTGAGAGTGCAGTAAGCCTGCTGGCAGCCACCAATTACATCCTGGTTTCCTCTTTGGTCGAACGCAGACGGATTGTTTTAGTGCGCAGGTCATGGTGAGCCTCCACAAAACGGACGGTCTTGCTTTTGATGCGCATCAAAACTGAGTGGGTCACAGCCGTCTTACCGTCAATGTGCACACCCTGCAGCAAGGGGCTCGCGCTGATACCTGTAGCACAAAACAAGATATTGTTACCCGCAGCCAAATCCTTAGACCTGTAAATACGGTCGAGCTGATCGCCCCAACCATCTTTGATAAGCTGTTGCTTCTCCGCCTCATCTGCTGGCCATATTTTAGCTTGCTGACCACCACCGAGACATCTCAGACCAGCAGCAGAAAGCACTGCCTCCGGAGCCCCGCCGATACCGGCATAAAGATCCACATCCGTGCTCGGCAAAGATGGCGCCATAGCCGCGGTGATATCCCCATCTGCGATCATGCGCAGCTTGCTACCAAGACTTCTAACCTGTTCGATAATATACTCATTGCGTGGCCGGTCCAACACCATGACCGTGATATCACGCACGTTTTTGCCAAGCAGCTTAGCGGAAACCTTAATGACTTCTGAAATGGGCGCATCCACACTGATTGGCAGTGAAGGATCTTTGATCCAAGCCTGCCTGACCACTTCAGGGTAGGATAGCTTGTTCATATAAAATGCTGGGATTTCCTGCAGTGCACAGTCTTCCCCATCTTCTGGAATGGCGGCTGCAATACAGCTAATAGAATTTGGCATTCCTTTAGAAACATTGGTTGTGCCATCCACCGGATCAAGTGCCACATCAAAACGGGGGCTACCTTCAGCCCAGGTGCCTACCTTTTCGCCGATGAACAAACCGGGCGCCTCATCCTTGATTCCCTCACCAATAACTATTTCCCCGCGGATGTCCATGAGGTCAAACATCCCCCGGATCGCATCACATGCAGCAAAGTCAGCCGCCTCCTTATCTCCACGCCCCATCCAGTGGGAGCTGTGCAGCGCCGCATTTTCGGTAGCCCTCAGAAATTCAAGTTCAATGACGCGTTCTTCATCCTTGTGCATTAAAAATTCATAAACTAAAAAAACCTCTATGTCACCGATAAGAATCAATAAATTACCTGATGCCCAAGTGAACAGAATCTTTCCATCACTCGCTCCTTGACTCAGCGTGGCGTATTCATGATTCTTACCTGCAGCACTATGAGTATCTCCCACAATGCCCGTTCCTTTAAGCGAGTGATTTTAAAGCTCAGTGGCGAAGCCCTGAGAGAGCCGGGCAGCCAAGACAATATCTCTCCAGAAATTGTCGAACGCGTTGCCAAAGAAATCAGCAAAAGCGCCGCCAGCGGTATTGAAATTGGAGTCGTCTGTGGTGGTGGTAACTTCTGGCGTGGAGCCAGTGCCAGCGCCCGTGGCATGGACCGAGCAACCGCTGACTACGTAGGTATGATGGCAACGGTTATGAATGCTCTTGCACTCCAAAGCGCGCTCGAAGCTGAAGGGGTAAAGTGTGTTGTCCAGTCTGCCATCGAAATGAAAAACGTGGCTGAACCCTTTATTCGCCGCAAGGCCAACCGGTTACTCAGCGAGGGAAATGTCGTTATTTTTGCCGCCGGCACAGGCAGCCCATTTTTCTCCACAGACACAACCTCAGCCTTGCGCGCCAGCGAGACCGGAGCCGATGCTATCATGAAGGCTACCATGGTCGACGGCGTCTACTGTTCCGACCCCAAGAAAAATCCTGATGCCGTGCGCTACGAGACCGTCACCTTCCAAGACTGCCTTAGCAAAAATTTGAAGGTAATGGATTCTACCGCATTCACCCTCTGCATGGACAACGACATTCCAATCATTGTCTTTGATATCGGCGGCAATGGCAATATCACCAAGGCCTTGTCTGGAGCTGATATCGGCACCATTGTTTATAAAGGCTAGGTAATCTCAGCACACATTATTGAATATTCACAACTCTAACTATGGAACCAAACGAAGCACTTAAAAACACGCAGGAAAGCATGCAGAAGGCCGTCGAGTACGCCGTTCACGAATTTGCCGCAATCCGCACAGGAAAGGCCAGCCCTGCTCTCGTCGAGAACATTGATGTCAATGTCCCCAGCTATGGCAGTAGCATGAAAGTTAAGGCCCTCGCTGTCATTACCGTGCCAGAACCTCGCATGATTATGGTTCAGCCCTTCGATCCCTCAACCACGGGCGACATAGAAAAAGCCATACTCGAAAGCAACACCGGCCTCAACCCTGCCAATGAAGGCAGACATCTGCGCATTCCCGTTCCTGAGCTCTCCGAGGAGAGACGCCGTGACATGGTTAAAATGGTCAAAACACAAGCCGAAGAAGCTCGTGTGCGCGTGCGCTCATGCCGCAAGAACGGCATGGATTCCGCTAAGAAAATGAAGGCGGACAACGCGCTCACTGAGGATGGCATGCATGACTACGAGCAGGACATTCAAGACCTCACCGATAAATACATTAAAGAAATCGACGAGCACTTGGCAGCTAAAGAAAAAGAACTGATGACGGTATAGAACCGCGCCTCTTTACCTCTTAGCCGCAGTCCGTTCAGCGTCTACATTCTAGTTAACTACGTTTTCTGGCACCCCCGCTAGGAATGCAGAAATGTTGCTCCCAACTCCTTCGAGTAATCTCTTGCGAGCCTCAAGGGACGCCCAGGCCGTGTGTGGCGTGACAATGAGATTAGGCACGGCCGGGTCCAATAATACGTGATCTAGTGGCGGCGGCTCAGCCGTCAGCACATCGAGACCAGCCCCTGCGATAGCGCCGGTTTTCAATGCTGTAGCCAAGTCGTCTTCATCAATGAGCTGGCCACGCCCCGTGTTAATGAGAAAGGCACTTGGCTTCATCAGACCCAGCGTCTCGCAATTCATCATTTTCTCCGTTCCGGGCGTCAACGGGCAGTGCAGTGTAATGGCGTCAGACTTAGCAAAAAACGCATCACGTTCCAAGCGCTCGATCTCTCCTTGCTGGGCTCCATCGCGTGAGAGGGCTGCCACATTCATGCCCAATCCTTGAGCCGCCTTGGCAACGGATTTGCCAATGGTTCCGAGCCCTACAATGCCCAAGGTTTTTCCTGCCAAATCGATCATGGGATAATCCAGCCGGGTAAAAATGGGCGATTGAGCCCACTGACTTAGCTCGCCAGCGTAGCGGTTCATGCCAGTGGCAAGATTAATTAAAAGCCCGAGCGTATGCTGTGTGACACTCGCCGTAGAGTAGCCGGCGACATTACATACCGTAACCCCTGCCGCCTTAGCTGCATCCAGATCCACACAGTTAGTTCCTGTGGCAGCAATGCAAATAAGCTTCAGATGAGGTGCCTGCTGAAGCGCTGCCGCGTCAATGACCACCTTATTGGTAATGGCGATGCTGGCGTGTCGAAGCCGCTCAATAAGCTCATCGGGCGCGGTGACTGGATAAGCCTCGAGCTTGCCAAGTGCTGCAAGGTGGCCGAGGTCAATGTCCCCTACTGTCGAGGCGTCCAAAAAGCTAATATGGTGCATGGCCATCGTTTTACTGAAGAATACGCCTAATACCAGTGTATGTTTAAGCTTTTAGCTCCTCGCACCCAAACCAACAGCATCAGCATCTCGGCTTAGATAACCGTGCAAATGCTTGTCAACGGGCTCCATATATCCTATCTCCAATGAATGTCTGCCGAGATGGAACATACAGTCGCCTCAAGTGCCACACTTGAGGGAACCTCTCTCCACACTGGGGAAAAAGTCAGCCTGACTTTGAAGCCTGCTCCAACAGGGCACGGTTTCAAGTTTCGTCGTGTCGACCTTGATGACCAGCCCTTCATCGACGCTGATGTCGCTAAGGTGCAAACCGTCGAACGAGCCACTACCTTAGCGGAGGGATCGGTTAAAGTTCATACCGTAGAGCACATCCTCTCTGCCCTATGCGGCATGGGCGTTGATAATGCCCTTATCGAAATGGATGCTAACGAGCCCCCTATCGGAGATGGTTCATCCAAGCCCTACGTAGAGCTCATTAAACAAGCAGGTATCGAGGCTCAGGACAAACACCGCAGGGTCTATGAAATTCGTGAGCCGATTCACATGGAGACCAAAGACGGGTCATTAATCACCATCGTCCCAGATAAAAAATTCCGCGTCTCCTGCACCAATATCGGACCAGAAGGCCGCTTCACACAGTATTTCTCAAGTGAGGTCACCCCCGAGCTCTACGAGTCTGAAATTGCACCCGCACGCACCTTTGTTTATTACGAAGATGTTAAGCCGCTGCTCGACAAGGGACTCATTAAAGGTGGCAGTTTAGAAAATGCGGTGGTCGTGCGCGGAGAAGAGGTCATGAGCAAAGAGCCTATGCGCTTTGACAATGAGTTCGCCCGTCACAAAGCACTCGATGTCATCGGCGACCTCATGCTTAGCGGTAAACGCATCATGGGCCACGTGATCTGCGTCCGACCCGGTCACGGACCGAACACGCAAATGGCAGCTACGCTAAAAGCAGAATATCTCCGCATGCGCACAATGGTGCCACCATTAAAAATCCCTGATGGAGAGGGCGTGCTCGACATCAATGAGGTCATGCAAATCCTGCCACACCGCTACCCATTCCTCATGCTTGACCGGGTGGTCGACTTCGAGGGAGACAGCAAGTGCACAGGAGTCAAAAATGTCACCATCAACGAACCCTATTTCCAAGGGCACTTCCCGGGTCATCCCGTCATGCCTGGAGTTTTACAGGTGGAAGCAATGGCGCAAGTCGCCTCAATTTTGCTGCTACGCAAACCTGAGAACCAAGGTAAAATCGGCTACTTCATGAGCGTTGATAAGGTTAAGTGGCGCCGGCCTGTATTACCTGGTGATACGCTCTTCATTGAGGCCGAAATCCTCAAGGTGCGCCGCAATATTGGCTCCGCCGTTTGCCGCTGTATTGTTAATGGCGAAGTCGCATCCTCAGGCGAACTCAAATTCGCACTGATCGATAACTAAGCTCACGCTCCGCAAATAGCGCTCCCATGTCAGACTCCCTGATTCATCCGACTGCGGTCATTGACCCATCAGCACAGCTCGCTGACGGCGTTGAGATTGGTCCTTACTCAGTGGTGGGCGCCAATGTCAATATCGGTGCCGGCAGTGTATTAAAATCACATGTCGTTATTGAGGGCCATACCACAATTGGTGAGAACAATACATTCTTCCCATTCTCAGCCATCGGCCAAATCACTCAGGATCTTAAATATGTCGGCGAGCCCACCGCCTTGCTCATCGGCGATCACAATACCTTCCGCGAGAATACCACCATTCACCGAGGAACCACTGAAGAGGTTCCTACACGAATTGGGGATCACAACCTATTCCTCTCCTACTCCCACGTAGCTCACGATTGCCAGGTAGGCAACCACTGTATTTTATCCAACAATGGCACGCTCGGCGGGCATTGCACCGTCGGAGACCACGCTATCATTTCAGGCCTATCCGGAGCCCATCAGTTTTGCCGAATTGGTGAGCATTCCCTCGTAGGGGGCTGCACAAAAATTGTCCAAGATGTTCCCCCATTCACCATTGTGGATGGTAGTCCTGCCGCTGTCAGAGGTCTCAACCTGGTCGGTTTACAGCGACGAGGTTTTGACGATACAACGCGGCGCGCACTCAAGCGCACCTACAAGAAGCTCTTTCTCAGTAAGAAGGTGAATCTCGCTCAGCTCACCGAAGAGTTGGCAGAGTCGGAGTTGGCAGAGGATGTCAATGTTGCCAGACTGATTGACTTCATCCGCAGCAGTGAGCGCGGTGTGATTCGTTAAGCCTGCTGCTTGAGTGCCCTTGAAGCCACTCACCATGTGCAGAGCTCTCTGTTTACTAAGCGTTTGATTCTGCGCTTCAACAAAAAGCCCCCCAGCGCATTACTGTGCTGGAGAGCTTCTACTATGAACAAATGACAATGTTTACTGGCAAGCCTCACACTCTCCGCCGTTGATCATGGCGTCGATGCTGCACGCCTGCTGTTCGGCAGCCGTGTATTCTTTTTTCTGCTCGCTGACTGCTCCCGCTGCACCCACTGCGCCCGCTGCGCCTCGGACTTCTTTCTTCACCGAGATCGTAGACTTCTCAATATTAGAGGCCTGTAGGGTGCGGAGATAATAGGTGGTTTTCAAGCCGGTGTGCCATGCATGACGATACATGTGAGAGAGCGTCTTCATCTCTGGCTCAGCCAGGAAGAGGTTGACACTCTGAGACTGATCAATCCATTTCTGTCTGCGTGCGGCGGCATCAATAATTGCTTTGTAGCCAACACTGAAGACCGTTTGGTGCTTCTCTTTTAGGCTTTCAGGAATGTCTTCAATATCGCCAAGCTCACCATCAAAATACTTGAGTTGATCCAGCATATCCTGATCCCAAAGACCCTCTTTTTTCAGGTCATTGACGAGCTCGCGGTTGAGCACAATGAAATCTCCTGAGAGGTTCGACTTCACATACAGGTTCTTATAGTTGGGCTCGATGCAGGGAGTGGTTCCCATGATATTGGAAATCGTCGCCGTTGGAGCGATGGCAAGCACATTAGAGTTACGCATGCCGTGCTTGGCGATTTTCTCGCGCAGGTGCGTCCAATCCATTTTTGCACCACGAGGCACATCAATGTCGACACCACGCTCATCTTCAAGAAGGTCAACCGTATCTTGGGGAAGAATGCCTCGGTCCCACTTAGAACCTTTGTAGCTGGAATACGTTCCCGACTCAGTAGCGAGATCAGAGGAAGCATTGTAGGCGTAATATGCAATTGCCTCCATGAACTCATCATTGAACTCAATGGCGGCATCAGAGGCGAACGCGAGTCCCTTTTTATAGAGCGCGTTTTGCAGACCCATCACCCCCATGCCAATCGGCCGGTGGCGGCTGTTTGCAGTCTTCGCAGCTTCGGTAGGGTAAAAGTTAATATCGATAACGTTATCAAGAGCACGGATAGCAACCGTAATCGTTTCTTTCAGCATCTCGTGATCGAGCGAGCCATCAGGTGTGATGTGGGTATCAAGCACTACCGATCCTAGGTTACATACGGCTGTCTCCTCATCGGAGGTGTTGAGCGTAATCTCCGTGCACAGGTTACTGGAGTGAATCACACCGCAATGATCTTGTGGGCTGCGCAGGTTACATGGATCCTTGAAGGTAATCCATGGGTGACCTGTCTCGAAGATCATCTTCAGCATGCCTTTCCAAAGTTCGATGGCGGGCACCTTGCGGGTCCAGATTTTACCATCCTCGGCCATCTTTTCATACTCTTCGTAGCGGAGCTCAAAGGCTTTACCATAAAGATCGTGCAAATCCGGTGCCTCATTGGTACGGAAAAGCGACCAGTCTTGGCGTGCCTCCATACGCTTCATGAAGAGGTCTGGAATCCAGTTTGCCGTATTCATGTCATGACAGCGGCGACGCTCGTCACCGGTGTTCTTACGAAGCTCAAGAAAGTCTTCAATGTCGTTGTGCCATGTTTCAAGGTAAGCACAGCCAGAACCGCGGCGTTTGCCACCCTGGTTTACCGCAACGAGTTGGTCGTTGTGGAGTTTGAGGAATGGAATAATTCCCTGTGATTCCCCATTAGTGCCTTGGATGTAACCACCTGTGCCGCGCACAGCAGTCCAAGATCCCCCAAGACCACCAGCCCATTTACTGAGGTAGGCGTTTTCTGCGATACCTCGCTGCATGATGGACTCGATCGAGTCATCAACCTTGTAAAGGTAGCAAGAAGACAGCTGCGAGTGAAGCGTGCCTGAGTTAAACAAAGTCGGTGTGCTTGAGCAGAAGCGGCGGCCTTTGTAGAGATTGTAGAGGCGGATTGCCCAGTCTTCACGATTTTCTTTCTCTGCTCGAAAAAGCCCCATAGCAACGCGCATCCAGAAAAATTGTGGCGTCTCGATACGGCGTTGTTTGTCTCCGGTTTTGTCGACAATAAGATAGCGGTCATAAAGCGTCTGAACACCGAGATAATCAAAATCTAGGTCAGCCGTTGGATCCAGCGCATCAGCAATTTTTTCTATATCATACTGAGCAACGACATCGGGTGAAATGCGTTTGATCTTGATGCCATAGGCAAGATATTTACTGAAGTGTTCGCGATGAGCCACCTTGAGGGCACGAATACCATCGATAAGGATGTTCCAGCCAAGCACCTCCTCGTAGATATAGCTCAGCAGAATACGCCCAGCAAACTTTGCAAAGTCGGCGTCGCGCTCGATGAGTGACTTCGCGTTAAGTATAACCGTCGACTTCAGTGCTTCACGAGAGATCTCAGCTCCTATGGAACGGCGCAGTTCTTGCTCGATCTCCTGTTCACTAATACAAAGAGTAAGACCAATGGAAGCGAACGTAATGCGCTTCTTGAGTTCACTGCCATCCCAGAACTCGGTGCTTCCATCTTGCTCGGTAACAACCACCATGGACTCCTGGTTAGGATCCTCAGCTGGCTCCTCATCGATGCGCATTTGCGCACGTTTAGCACGATAAAGAATGTAAGCTTCTGCGGCCTTAAAGTAGCCTTGGCGCATGAGTTCCTCTTGAACAAGGTCCTGCACATTCTCAATGTGTGCAAAAGCAGAATCTCCACCCCGTATGCTCTCGGTGACACCATGAGCAACCCGCACGGCGGCTTCCGGATCTTCTTTAATGGAGAGGAATGCCTTCCTGACCGCGATCTCAATCTTGGTCTGACTCCATGGAACGACATTACCATTACGGCGAATCAGTCTAACTGGCATTGTTTGCGGCTCCTCGGAAACAATCACCTCACCGTTTTTCTCTAGGGAACGTGAAAACACGAGCGACTTCGCAACATCGTGGGCGTCGTTCTCAATAAGCGCTTTCTCAATCAACAGATACAAATCATTACGGGAAAGGCGCAGCTGGCCACCATCACGGACTTGCTCAGTAAGAGACCTAGAAACACTTTGGGCAACATTGGAGACAAAGTTGCGGTTTTCGTCGTTGAAGATCTTATCCTGTTGCTCTTGGCGTGAAACAAGAAGGTCTGTAAGCGCGCTTCCAATCGTGTCTGCTACTTTAGCAAGAGACAACTCCTCTTCCTCTGTTCCGCGAGTGACGAGTATTTGAGGAACGCGGTCTGCCGTTTGCTCGCCGAGCACGGCGCGCCAATCAAAGCAGCCACTATTATCAGTGGATGCAGCACGGTCGGTGATGACTTTTTTCAAGGCGAGGTCTTCTTCTAAAGAGATTGAGCGATACATGGGCGCAGGTTATTCTATGGTGTTTTTGAGTTTAATTAAAATGGTGATTGAGAAATCGGAGAGAAATTGATCACAAGCCGACGGTGCCGGCCTGATCAGAAAAAAGCAGATGGTTTATAGTTCGTCGTCGTCGATGTTTCCGAGTGCCGTTGATTTTTGGTACTCCGTGACGCGACCTTCAAAGAAGTTTTGCTCCTTTTTAATATCCATCATTTCTGCGAGCCACGGGAATGGATTTTCCACACCACCCTTGAGGGGCTCGAGGCCACTGGTTTCTAGGCGACGATCAGCAATAAAATCAATATACTGCTCAAAGTCTTCTAGGTTGAGGCCAATAGAGGAAACAGGCAGGCAATCCCGAATGAAGTTTTTCTCCAGCTTGATTGCCTCTGCCATGGTTTCGCGCAATTCATTCTTGAACTCATCGGTCCAAATCTCAGGGTTCTCACTAACAAGATCGATGAGTAGGTTACGCAAAAGCTTAATATGATTGGATTCATCACGCAGGGTGTAGCGGAACATCTGACCAATACCGGGGAATTTGTTCTGACGGTAGAGGCTGAGGATCATACCGAATAGTCCATAAAACTGGGTGCCCTCCATGCACTGACCAAAGATGAAGATATTGCGGGCAAGCGCCTGCTTGTTTTCGACAAGCGACATGTCCATATCGCGGCGCAGTGATCTGCTGTTGGAAACCACGAAGTTGGTTTTCTCCTGCACTGTTTGCACACCCTCAAAGATGGCTTCACATTCATGCGGGTTAAGTCCCAGAGATGACACCATGTAGACGAGTGAATCAGCATGGATATTTTCCTCATGGGCGTGGCGACGGAAAACGAGCTCAAGCTCTGGAGCCGTAACTTGGTCACGAATAACGTGAATCATATTGTCTCCTACGATGCCCTCAGCAGCAGAAAAGTATCCGATGCCCATCTTAATGATCCAACGCTCAGCGTCGGATACTTCATCAGAACGCCACTGCTCGACGTCTTTCTGCATGGGAATATCTTCTGGCTCCCAGTGGTTGGCACGCATATCTGAGTAGATGTCCCATGCCCATGGGTACTTGAGCGGCAAGAGACCAAAACCACTGATCTTATCACCCCCAATCACACGTTTGGAGTCCAGGTTCTTTTTCGCTTTCGCTTCTTCTAGCGGAATTATTAAATCATCGAGTTGAGCATTCATTAGTTCTAGGGTGTTGGTTGTTGGCGGTAGATTGTCAGAGATTGGCTTTTAGGAATTGGTTGACGGTTGTCGTTTTGATAAGGGCTATTGACTCTCGAGCATGTCGAGTGCCAATCGGGACGCCATTTTAGAGGTCGTCGTCCTCAAAACTTGTGGTGAGCGAAGCGCTGCTGGCATGAGTAACCTGCGCCGCGGTGAGGTGAATTTGCTCATCAAGCCATGGGAAGGGGCTTGTGGCGTGATGGAATTGACGTGGCAGGCCACAGGCAGCGAGTCGATTGTCTGCCAAATATTCTAAGTAAGTATTGAGAGATTCAAGATCGAGGCCAGCAGCAGCAACGGGCAGCGAAGCAGCGAGATCTTGCTCCATCTTTACCGCTTTCAGCATGTAATCAACGAGCTCTTGCTGAAACGATGTCGTCCACACTTCTGAGTTTTCTTCGATCAGTTCGTTGATCAGCTTGTCGAACAAGCTAATGCGGAAGGCAATGTCTCTGAGCAACTTACTGAATATCTTACCCGTTCCAGGAATCTTGTTTTGCGCAGCTAAAGAGAAGATGGATGCCCATAGGGAGAAGTACTGAGTTCCTTCCATGCAGTGAGTCATTAAAAAGACATTGCGGACAATCGCCTGCTTGTTTTCTAAGATCGTCGTATCTGTATCACGATCGATCGGGCTGAGGTGATCGACCATGAATTGCTGCTTGGCTGCCATGGCGGGCGTATTTGCCAGAGCCGAGCATTCCATCGGGTTGATGGAAAGAGAGCCATGCAGATAGACAAGAATATCGCTACGCGTGTTCTCCTCGTGAACGAAGCGGCCAAAGACGAGCTTGAGCTCAGGGGCAGTCACCAAATCCCGTATGGTGTAGATCCCGCCGGATTGAGAAATTTCTTGAGACCTGGCAAGAGCACCCAGAGCCACCTTATAAAGCATTTGGCAAGGCTCATCCATCTGAGCCCACTGCACGACATCTGTTTGAACTGAAGTCTCGCCGGGCTCCCAATGGCAATTTTTCATTTCCTTGTAGAGTGCATACGCCCAAGTGTATTTCAGCGGTAAAATGTTGAAAAACATCGAGTTACGGCCGTTGATCACTTTTTTGGCAGAATAGGCGTCCTCTGCTTTTTCGCGATCTAGGATAAATGTACGCTCGCCAAGTTTGATGCTAATTGTGTCTGCCATTTCAGTAAGGGTTGAGTTGTGAAAAAAATTGTTTACCTAAAGAGGATATTTCGGAGAGAGTTTTAGAGAATGTTACGGAAAGTATTTCGTTGGAAATTTGACGGGATTCTGGTGCTGGCCACTAAGTCACTATCGCTTAACAAAAAAGGCTTTATGGTTGGTTGAATCTACTTCGGACCTACTTTGTTTAGCTCATTCTGAGTTAATTTGACTTAACTCTCGTGCGCACACTTCATTATCAGACAGCCTCGTCATCATGCCCGAGAATGACCGTTTTAGTCAATGAGATTTTGCTCATATAGTATCCACAAATTATTAACAATACAACATGTTGTGGTTTTGCTTTTTAATTCTAAAGACGACTTTTTTCTTGTGGAGGCGCGAACCCTTTAAAAATGGACGCCCTTAGGCTTATTTAAGCAAGGTTCCTGCCCAACACAGCTACCACGCTGGGGGCAAAAAAAAATTGCACCTGTTAGACTGTGGTTCCCGTCTCTCCTAGTTTTTAAAAAATTCCTGTCGCGTAGCCGATCTACTGCGCCATGAGGTATCTCAGAAAGCATTATTTCCCATTGTTGAGGGAAATAAAAATTTATGTCGTGATGATGCTCCTTGGTCGCCGGTCACAGGGTCTGTGTGAGCCTATTGACTTAATTTTGAATTAAACAATTGGTCATCAATCATATAGAATGGGCTGCACACAAAACCTCTATTTTTATCAGTAAAACAACCACCATCTACCATCACGACAGCTATGTGGCATCATGGCGGGCTTGCCCTGCGACGCCAAGATAGACAATAAAACACCGAATCAGGGTTGCTATTATAGGTGATAGGCTCTACGGGACGCCCTCCTATCAAGGGCTTTATCCTATGTTTCACCTATTCAGCAAAAAAAGCGGCAACCTCAAAGATGATTCACTCTCGGGCTTAACTGTCGCCCTTGCCTTAGTGCCCGAAGCCATCGCTTTTTCATTCATTGCCGGCGTCAATCCACTCGTTGGCTTATGGGCTGCGGTGTTTATGGGTTTTATCACAGCGGCTTGCGGTGGTCGGCCGGGCATGATTTCGGGAGCAACAGGTGCCATTGCTGTCGTTGCAGGAAAAGCCGTGCAATACGGAGACAACCTAGGCGATGGGCTTGGCCTTCAATTTCTTTTTGCCGTTATTATGGTGGCTGGATGCATTCAAATCCTCTTTGGGGTGCTTAAATTGGGACGGTTCATCCGACTCGTTCCCCATCCGGTAATGATTGGTTTTGTCAATGGCCTTGCCATTGTCATTTGCATGGGGCAGTTCGGCTTCTTTAAGAAATTTTCCCACCTCGATGAAAGCGGCGGCCGCGTCATGGAGTGGATGCAAGGAAGTGAACTCGGCATCCTCATCGGCTTGATTGTGCTCACCATGGCCATCATCCAATTTTTCCCAAAAATCACCAAGGCGGTGCCTTCAACACTGGTGGCTATTATCGTGGTCGGCCTCATCGCCTACTTCGGACCTGATGCTAGGACGATTGAAAATGTGCTCAGAGACGGTGGCGGTGACGGCACCCTAAGTGGCAGCTTTCCCGTCCCCGCTTGGCCAAGCGGCATCGTCTGGGGTGATCACTGGATGTTCATCCTTCAAACCGCCTTTGTCGTTGCCATGGTCGGCATCATCGAGTCTCTGATGACTCTACAACTCATCGACGAAATCACTGAGACACGCGGCCAAGGAAACCGCGAATGTGTCGCTCAAGGTGGCGCTAACTTCCTCTCTGGCCTCTTTGGTGGCATGGGCGGTTGCGCAATGATCGGCCAATCCTTGATCAATATCAAATCCGGAGGCCGTGGGCGCACCTCAGGCATCGTTGCTTCAGTATCCCTCACCTTATTTATTGTTATTGGCGGCCCCATCATCATTCAAATCCCAATCGCTGCCTTGGTCGGCGTCATGTTTATGGTTGTGATCGGCACCTTCGAGTGGTCCACCTTCAAAAGCTTTGGCAAGATCGCCAAGTCTGAAATGCTGATCATTCTTACCGTCACCCTGGTAACCGCCATTATGCATGACTTGGCTTTAGCCGTATTTGTTGGCGTCATCCTCTCCGCCCTCGTATTCGCCTGGGAGAGCTCCAAGCACATCATCGTAACCATGCACAAGGACAGCCCAGAAGAACGCATCTATGGCGTCGAGGGCATGCTTTACTTTGGCTCCGTGCGCGAATTCTCGGATAAGTTCCAGGCTCGATCGGATGTTCCTAATATCGTCATCGACTTTGAAGAGGCTCGTGTCTGTGACCTTTCAGGCCTTGAGGCGATTAATGCACTCGGCGAGCGATATCGCAATGCCGGCAAAGTTCTCCACGTTCGCCACCTCTCCTCCGATTGCCGACAAATGCTTGAAAAAGCCGGCACCCTTGTGGACATCGAAGTACTGCCAGATGACCCGCACTACTCAGTCGCCCTGCTGCGCAGCGAGAAGAGCAAAATTATCGGCTCGTAAAGTTACGCATCAATGAGGCCACAAGTATGGCCATTCTATTTCGAGTTTTCATCTCCTTGTGGGCGATTCTTCTTACCGAATTCCTCGGTTTTGAAGTGACAAATGCCTATTTTAAGGTAATCAGCCGACGTGCTCATCATTAGAAAACTTACCAAAACCCTTGGAGGGCGCACGCTTTTCGAGGACGCAGACATGACCATCAACTGGGGCGAACGCGTCGCGCTAGTCGGACCCAATGGAGCTGGCAAGTCCACCCTTTTCAAAATGATCCTCAAAGAAGAGGACGCCGATTCAGGCAGTGTTGAGGTCGATGATTATGCAATCACAGGTTATCTGGCCCAGGAAGCGGGAGACCCCGGTGACGAGACTATTCTAGAAATAGCCATCGGCATCACCCCGGAACTCGCCAAAGCTATCCGCATCATGCGTGAGGGCGATGCTTCCGGTAATACCGACAGCCCTGAGTATCACGCCGCGCAAGACACTTTCGACGCTGCGAATGGCTACCAACTTGAACCTAAGGCTAAGAAAATTCTTGCGGGCCTTGGCTTTCATCCTGACGCCTTCAACAAGCCCGCTCGTGAGTTCTCCGGCGGCTGGATCATGCGTTCCCACCTTGCTAAGCTCTTGGTGATGGAGCCCGATCTGCTGATGCTTGACGAGCCCACCAACCACCTCGACCTGATGGCACTCATCTGGCTGCAGCAGTATTTAAAAAACTACCCCGGGGCCTTGCTGATGATTTCGCACGACCGCGACTTCATGGATGAGCTCATTGAAACCGTCTACGAGATCGATGAGGAACAACTCATTTCCTACACTGGCAACTATACGGCATACCTCGAGCAGCGCACCAAACGATACCAACAAAAGGTGCAGGCCTATCGCAACCAGAACAAGGAAATCGAACGCGTTCAAGAGTTCATCGATCGCTTTCGCTCGGTTACTTCTAAGGCTGCCCAGGTGCAGAGCCGCGTCAAGCAGCTCGAGAAACTCAAACGACTGCCCAAGCCCATTGCTCCCCGTAAGGTTTTCAAATTCAACTTCCCCCAGCCAAAACGCTCCAATCAAAAAGTCATCGAGCTGGAAAACATCCACATGGCATACGGTGAGAAGGTCATCTACGATAATCTTGATCTCACCATTGAGAGAGGTGACCGTATGGTGTTGGTCGGCCCTAACGGCGCCGGTAAGTCAACCCTACTAAAAATCCTTGCCGGACAGCTAAAATTTCAGAGTGGTGAACGCAAGGCGGGATTTAATACCCACCTCGGCTACTACTCACAGCACCGCACCGAAAGCATGAACGAAGCCAACACCGTGCTGGAAGAAGTCATGGACTGCGGTGGCGAGATGCGCGAAGACGAGGCTCGATCCATCCTCGGCTCCTTTCTTTTCCGCCGCTCCGATGTGCACAAAAAAATCAGGGTGCTTTCAGGAGGTGAGAAATCGCGCCTCAATTTGGTGAAGTTCCTCGTCAACCCGCCAAACCTCTTGCTCATGGACGAGCCCACAACCCACCTCGACATTATTTCCATCGAGGCATTGCTGCAGGCGCTCAAGCACTACGAGGGCACACTGGTATTCATCTCGCACGACGTGCACTTCATCCGCAGCCTGGCGGAAACCACCCTGCATGTTGATGATGGCAAACTCACCCGCTATGCAGGAGGTTATGACTACTACCTTGAGAAATCAGGGCTGGCAGATGACCGCGGCTCTGTGACCGCCTAGGTGCCCACAGCGTTTCTGCAGGTCTTCCCCTCAAACCGAAAAGCCCCCGCACTATTGGTATGAACCAATGATGCGGGGGCTTTCTCATTTGTGGGTGGGGGGGGTTTACTTTGCTGTCATGTAAACTTCAGTTGCCTTTTGAGCTTATCTCATCAGGCATCCTTGGTTTGAACACTTGTGGTTGGGGGTAATTGTAGTGGTTGGGGGTTAATGGGTTTCCTGGGATTTGAGAGAAAAAGTTGCAACTGTGTCCTCTTGGTATCCTTAGTATGTTTGGGGGCATCTAGGGATACTCACAACCTGTTGGGGCTTTGGGTTGTCAAGAAGACAGCTTTTGCCGGGAGGCGAGGTTCCGTAATGCTACGTTGGCTTGGCGATGGATCTAATCAGAGATTAAACCTCTCGCACTTCATTAATATGACTACATCTGTAATAATATGCAATATTATTATGCATATTATTTATAATTATTAAAGATCGTTATAAACAAAGGCCTTTTAACCCTTTTTTTGTGTAAAAGATTGGCTTTGGCGCGCCAAAAAAGCCCGGATATAAAATTTCCCACGCAGATTACGACCATAAGACAGGATAAACCTATTCAGCAGCGAAGCCTATCGACCCCGCTTAGCTTTCCACATCTCAGCTTATATCGAACTGATATCGGGCAACTGGCAACGCCCATTCCACAACAACGAGGGGCGCAACTAAGAGAATAACTATCGATATGAAACCGGAAGCGCCTTCTGCAGCCCATCAAGTAACTTTTGGTGGGCTTCATCGACCTCTTTTGCTTTCAAAGTGCGCTCAGGAGAGCGGTAGTGGAAAGTATAAGCAATGGATTTTTTATCGGCAGGCAGCTTGGTACCGGTGGGATCCTGGAACACATCAAAACAAGCTGAAGACACCAGTAGTCGCTCATTATGCTTTTTGAGTACCTTCTCAATCTCAGCATTAGCAAGTTCAGCAGGCGCTTCCATTGCCGCATCTCGGCTGGAACCAGGAAACTGAGGAAGCTCATCAACCTGCTTAATCCCTTCACTAAGCTGTTGGCATTTTTTTAGATCAAGCTCGACGAGATAGATCGGAGTATCGATTCCCAAGTCTCTGCACTTCGCTGGGCTGAGCTGAGCAAAAACACCGATAGGCTTGCCGCCACATTGAACATCAGCCGCGATGATAAACCCATCACGCTGACGCTGCACAAACTGGATCTCCTGGTTTGGCATCAAAGCCTCAATAGCCGCCTTGGCATCAAAGGCATCAATTCGGCCCTGACAGCCAGCCTGGACAGACCAGGAGCTAGGACGGCGCTCACCACCCAATAGCATAGCCAGCGAGTCGGCTTCGAGATCTGTTGCTTTGCCTCCACCCACATTGCGGAACTGGCGTCCTATTTCGAAAAAACGCAGTGACTTGGCACCCTGACGAATATTGCGCGCCGCGGATGCCACCAGCCCTGGTGTTAGCGATGGACGCATCACCGCATGATCCTCACTCAGAGGCAGCGCCACACGAATTACATCGCCATCCTGAAGCGGACGCAGCGGCAAGGCGGTGTCCATTTGCGCAACCGTAAGGTCCGTAGAGCTCTCAGCAATGAGTTTGATGGTCTGCGTTTCATAGAACCCCACGGCTGCCAATGTCGAGCGCAGTGACATCTGATAATCGTAAGTAAGATCGACATCACTTTCTTGGGCAAAGCTTGCTTGGAAACGAGAGGGAACATTGTCGAGCCCGTGCACGCGTGCAATTTCCTCCACTAAATCAATGTGACGATGAAGATCCAAACGATAACTTGGAACACTCCACCTATTGCCTTCCCTCTTTTCGAGACCAAGGCGAGTAAGAATATCCTCTGCCCCCTCCAGGGTAACCGATGCCCCCATCAGCTGCTTCAGCTTGGATGGATCAAGTTCCACTTCTCCGTTAAGCTGTGGCGCCTCCCCTGCTGTGGCGGTTGCAGCTTCCATCTTTCCTCCCGCAAGTTCAACGATCAGGCTAGCGGCAAAAGCAGATGCTTTAAGCACCGCTTGAGCATCACTGCCTCGCTCAAAACGATAGGAAGAATCCGAGCTGAGGATAAGACGGCGCGAGGTGCGGCGGATTTTTGATGGGGTAAAATAGGCTGCTTCAAGGATGATATCGGTGGTGGCATTGCTCACGCCGCTGTCCAAGCCTCCCATAATGCCGCCAAGGGCAAGTGCCTTGCCAGATGCATCAGAGATAACAACATCCTCACTGCTCAAGGTGTAGTCAACCTCGTCGAGCGCCTTAAAAATTTCGCCATCGTTAGCCATGCGGATATCGAGCGCCCCGTCAACCTTGGCCGCATCAAAGGCGTGCAAAGGATGACCGAGCTCGTGCAAGGCGTAATTGGTAATATCAACGACATTGTTAATCGGACGCAGGCCAATAGCCTCAAGCTTTGTTTTGAGCCACGCAGGTGACTCACCGACGGACACACCGGAGATCTTGACCGCTGTGTAGAGAGGGCAGGAATCCGGAGCAGAGAGCTTAATCAGAGATTCATCGGTTACCGTAGCTGGTTCAGGTAGATCTCGTTTTTTACGCTCGATGCCAGCCAGTGCAGCCAGCTCACGAGCCATGCCAGTGTGTGAGAGCAAATCCGGGCGGTTGGGCGTCACCTCCACTTCAATGATAGTGTCTGTTTCGAACAAATCCTGCAGTGGTTTGCCAATTTCAAGGTCCTCGGAGAGAATCATCAAACCATCATCTGCTGAGGCCAAACCGATTTCGTCTGGACCACAAAGCATGCCCTTGGACTCAACACCGCGAAGCTTGCCGTCCTTAATGACAAAACCCCCACCAAGGTCAGCACCGGGAAGCGCACAAGGAACCTTATCTCCGACCGAGTAGTTTTGAGCTCCACAGACAATCTGGCGAAGCTCTGCCTCACCAGCATCGACCATACAGACTTTCAATTTGTCGGCATCGGGATGTTTCTCAGCAGACTTAACCTGAGCGACCACGACCTTATCAGACGGCACTCCTTTTTGAGAGATCCCCTCAACCTCAACTCCAGCAAAGGTAAGCAGGTCATCGATATCCTGTAAGGACATGTGAGAAAGATCGAGGTGGTCTTTGAGCCAGTTGAGTGAGACGTTCATGAATTAGGGTTGCCCGTTGTGATTGATGCGCATAGATAGATTGCGCATAGGCGTTTTGACCATAGAATAGCGGTTTTTTACAGTCTTTTCTGTTTTGGGATGTGGTATTGGATGAAAAAACCCCAAGGGCTGTGAGGCTCCTTGGGGTTGGTAAATTGATTCGTTATTCGCCTAAATGTTACGGCGCTTACGCTTGAGCTTAAGCTTAGCCATGGACTGGGCGATCATGCCCTGAAGGTGTGCAATTTCCTCGGCATTGTGGTCATGCTTGAGTCCGTGTAGCGCATCTTCAGCACTCTTAACGGCAGCTTCAACAGCCGCCTCATCGATGTCCTCTTCACCCATTGCCATGTCAGTAAGGACACTGACTTTTTCCTGGGTGACTTCGGCAAAACCGCTACCGATGGCAAGTTCGTGAACTTCTCCATCCTTGCGATAGCGCAACTCACCAGCCTTCAGTGAGGTGACGAGAGCTGCGTGCATTTCGAGCACACCCATCTCACCTTCCTCGCCGGGGAGATAAACATCTTCAACGGTATCAGAGAAGATCTTCTTCTCAGGAGTGACGATTTCGAGGTGGAGCATGGACGATAAGAATTAAGAATGAGCTATTGGCTATAAAGAGCAGTGCTTCGCTTGGTGAGCGATGCCGTTTTACTTGCTACCGAGGTCAACCGTATCGAGGCCGCCCTTCATGTAGAAGTTGGACTCGGGAACAGCGTCATGTTTTCCTTCGAGAATTTCATCGAAGCCTTTAACCGTGTCCTCAATGGAGACGTATTCACCTTTGGTGCCGGTGAAGATCTCAGCCACGTGGAACGGTTGGGAAAGGAAACGCTGAATCTTACGAGCGCGGAACACGATGAGCTTGTCCTCGTCGGAAAGTTCGTCCATGCCGAGAATGGCGATGATGTCCTGAAGGTCTTTGTAACGCTGAAGCACGTTCTGAACACCACGTGCAACACGGTAGTGCTCCTCACCAACGATCTCAGGAGAGAGTGCGTTAGATACAGATGAAAGTGGATCAACAGCAGGGTAGATACCGAGCTCAGCAAGGGAACGCTCAAGCACGACAGTGGAGTCGAGGTGGGCGAAGGTGTTTGCGGGAGCGGGGTCAGTCAAGTCATCCGCAGGAACGTAAACGGCCTGGAAGGAAGTAATTGATCCTTTGTGTGTTGAAGTAAGACGC
>Ga0213868_10001420_pt1 | contig 23107 bp, 20 predicted proteins | sample PICome_9_FD_160087 | JGI IMG/M metagenome (GOLD analysis project Ga0213868, IMG submission 160087) | Coastal seawater microbial communities near Pivers Island, North Carolina, United States - PICO127 | ecosystem: Environmental > Aquatic > Marine > Coastal | place: USA: North Carolina... | reverse complement strand
GCGTCTCGGACGCCGTTCTCTGGCAGAGGCTATTGAATTAGATGCTCGACAGAGCAACCCCCTTAACCAGCGCTGGACCAAACCCTCAGTCCAGCAGGTTGCCAGTGAAGCCTCTGATTTAAACCTGGAAATTCAGCCCCTAGAAAAAAGCATCTTTATCCCAGAGGAACCGATAGTTGAGTTGGAGGAATCCCCGTCGGCACTCGAGCAGCAGTTAATGGAGAGCCTGCAATCTGTCGCGACCGATACAGCAGTCACCAGCAATATCCCTGACGTGGTCTTCCGCGACTACGATATTCGCGGAATCGCCGGCACAGAAATTACTGCCGATTTTGCCAACCATCTGGGCAAGGGCGTGGGAACCCTTCTGCGCCGGAATGGGGAAGAGAGCATTTATATTGGCCGCGATGCCCGGCTCAGCTCGCCGGAGCTGGCCGCTGCCTTGAAGGCAGGGCTGATTTCCTGCGGAATCAATGTTGTGGATCTGGGTGAGATAACCACACCCACACTCAACTTCGCTATTCACCACGGCGGTCACGCCAACAGCGGTATTATGGTTACCGCCAGTCACAATCCAGCCGCCTACAACGGCTTTAAAATTATTATCCAGCGCGAAGTGATATCCGGGCAGACCCTGCAGATGCTTAAACCCATGTTGCGCGGCAATAACTTTGCCAGCGGTGAGGGAAGCTCAACCAGTGTCGATATTATTCCGGAATACGTTGCACATATTGTCGAACAGAGCCTGATCAGCAAAACCTTTAAGCTGGTTATTGATGGTGCCAACAGTGTTCCCGGTCCGATTGCCGTGCAACTCTTCGACAGTCTCGGCTGTATGGCATTTCCTCTCTACTGCAATGTTGACGGTTCATTTCCAAACCATGAACCCAACCCGGCGGACGAAAAAAATCTTGCCGATCTGCGCCAGCGGGTAAAGACGGAAAGTGCAGATCTAGGCCTGGCATTTGATGGCGACGGTGATCGGGTGGTGGTTATATCGGCCCTGGGCAGAGTCGTTTGGCCAGACCAACTGATGATGATTTTTGCCCGTGATATACTCGCCCGCAAGCCTGGATCGGATATTATCTTCGATGTAAAAAGCAGCAAACGGCTGCCTGAACTGATCCGCCGCTACTCTGGCAGACCGGTGATGTGCAAGACTGGTCACGCCCATGTAAGAAAACAGGTGCATGACAACAATGCACCGGTTGGCGGTGAATTTAGCGGCCATATATTTTTCAATGACCGCTGGAAAGGTTTTGATGATGGTCTCTATGCCGCAGTGCGATTACTCGAAGTGCTCAGCGATCTGGGACAGAGCCTCGACGAGATTTTAGATGAATTGCCAGGCAGTGTTTATACACCTGAGATTCTGGTTCCAATCAGCGAAGGTGAAAAGTTTGACCTGATGCAAACGCTGGCGGCTGGCTGCCAATTTGCCCGGGCGCAGGTCATTACTATTGATGGCTTGAGAGTTGAATACAGCTTTGGCTGGGGCTTAATAAGAGCCTCAAACACCTCAGCAAACTTGACCCTGAGATTTGAAGCCGATGATGAGAGCGGCCTCGAGCAGGTCAAACAGGAATTTCGCCGCGAACTGGCACCCTTTATAAATAACATAGAAGACTATATTTAATTATGTCCTTAAGTCGTAAAGAAGCAGAGACAACAGCGCAGGTTATCTCCCGCGCGCTCCCCTATATCCAGCGCTTTTCCGGAAAAACTGTGGTCGTCAAATACGGCGGCAATGCCATGGGTGATGACAGCCTCAAAGAGAGTTTTGCCCGAGATATAGTGCTGATGAAACTGGTCGGCATCAACCCGGTTGTTGTTCACGGCGGCGGCCCGCAAATTGGTGAGTTACTCGAGCGCCTGTCTATCGAATCGAAATTTATCGATGGTATGCGCGTCACCGACGGCAAAACCATGGATGTGGTTGAGATGGTACTGGGTGCCACCGTCAACAAAGAGATCGTCAATATGATCAGTGCCGCTGGCGGCAAAGCCTTTGGTGTGACCGGTAAGGATGGCCAGTTAATCAAGGCCAAAAAGCTCGTGGTCTCCCACAAAACCCCAGAGATGGAAGTGCCGGAGATTATTGATATTGGCCATGTGGGCGAAGTCGCCTCGATCAATAAAAGCGTTATCGATATGCTGGTCAACAGCGGCTTTATTCCGGTTATTGCCCCAATCGGTGTCGGCTCGGATGGCGCCTCTTACAATATTAATGCCGACCTGGTCGCTGGCAAAGTTGCCGAGGTACTCAGCGCAGAGAAGCTTATCCTGCTGACCAATGTTGCCGGCTTAAAAGATAAGAGCGGTGAGATTCTCACCGGCCTTACCACCACCCGTGTCAATGAACTGATCGCTGACGAAACTATTTATGGCGGCATGCTGCCGAAAATTCGCTGTGCTCTCGATGCAGTTAAATCCGGTGTCAGCACCGCACATATTATTGACGGCCGTGTCGAGCACGCCGTTATGCTTGAAATCTTTACCGACGAAGGTGTTGGTACACTAATAACAAATCAAGAGTCCGACATAGAGGAACTCAACTAATGGCTAAAAAACCCGGCACTCGCGCCCAGGAAATTCTTCAGGCTCTCGCCCGTATGCTTGAGAAATCAGGCGGTGGACGAATCACTACAGCGGCACTAGCAGCAGAACTCAGTGTTTCCGAAGCGGCTCTCTACCGGCACTTCCCGAGTAAAACCCGCATGTATGAAGGGTTGATCGACTTTATTGAGGATACGGTTTTTGCCCGTGTGCGCGGCATTATCAGCGACGAGCCCAACCCGGTAAATCAATGCTATCGCATACTCAGCCTGGTACTTGCCTTTGCTGAAAAGAACCCCGGCATCACACGTATTCTCAACGGCGATGCCCTGACCGGCGAAACTGACCGACTGCACGATCGTATCGCCCAGTTCTTCGACCGACTGGAATCCCAGTTAAAGCAGATATTGCGTGAAGCGGAAATTCGCGATGGTTTAAAACTGCAGGTGCCGGTTTCTACCGCCGCCAATTTAATGCTCTGCAGTGCCGATGGAAAAATCAGTCAGTTTGTTCGCAGCCAGTTTAAAACCCCACCGACCAAAGACTGGCAGGAACAGTGGCAGTTAGTGACAGCGGCAATGTTTGAGTAGTACTCTTAGCAAATAGCACTGTTATGAATAGCACCGTTAATGAGTAGTGCTGAAATTAACCGCGCTTTTAAACAGCGAGAAACGAAAGAGGATAGTAACTAGTTACTATCCTCTTTTAGTAAGCGAAACCTGGAGATATACCCCTTATAGAGTTTCTCGAGAGCTGCATGCTCCTCACGCCGCTGGGCCAGAGTATCAGTCAATTCAACTCTGGCTCCCTCCAATAGCTGTAACTGTTGAGAAACAGACGCCGGCACCACCTCACCGCTCAGTTCGATATTCGCGGCATCAAAATAGATTTTATTTTCTCGGGTGGCGAGCGCCGCCAGGTTGTTTTCCAGCTGCTCAATCTCACGCATCAACAGCTGCACCTTGCGCTCTTTTAAAGACTGGATTTCATCGACACTGCTAAAACTGCTGAGCAGATAATTGTCCCGCTTGCTCTGATTCCTGGAAAGTTCAGCGTCGCGATCCAGCGCTGAAACTATGCGCAGTAGCCGGCCGGATTCATTGACCACTTCATAGTCATTAGTTGCTGCATCCGGCGGCGGGGTATCTGTAGTGACCAACACCCCCTGCTGATTGTAATAACGGTAAAGCTCTGCTGCGTTGAGCACCACCCATGGGCCAGTCAATACAATCAGCAATACCGTTTTTATCATACGCCGTACTCTTGCCTGTAACTTTCAATTGAGGCGACTAAATCACCGCTCTCAGGCTTGTCCTTAAGGTAGTTGAGAATATCGTCAATATCGACAATGCCCACCACTGGAATAGAAAATTGCTTTTCCACTTCCTGAATCGCTGACAGCTCAGACTTGCCCTTTTCCTTGCGATCCAAACCGATCACCACACCGGCCGCTTCAGCACCGGCCTGATCGACAATTTCCATGACTTCGCGAATCGCCGTTCCCGCAGTAATTACATCGTCAATAATTAATACGCGGCCTTCAAGGGGTGCACCCACCATATTGCCGCCCTCACCATGGTTTTTTGCTTCCTTTCTATTAAAGCAGTATGGCACATCAAGGTTGTAATGATCGGCCAGTGCGACAGACGTTGCTGCCGCCAGAGTGATCCCCTTATAGGCAGGCCCAAACAGCACATCGTACTGAATACCTGACTCGACAATAGCCGCCGCATAACAGCGCCCCAACTCCGCCAGTGCGCGGCCGGTATAAAACTGCCCGGCGTTAAAAAAGTACGGTGATACACGCCCGGACTTAAGAGTAAATTCGCCAAATTTTAGCGCGCCGCTGCGCAGGCCGTTGTCGATAAACTGGGTTTTGTAATTGCTATCATTTGTCATAATTTTAATCTTTCTTGTTAGAGTTGCTTGTTTTGCTGACTGGTTATTGGGCCAAGGCCATTTGCTGGACACGCACCAGATCAGCAATACCCTGCTTGGCGAGCTTTAGCATAGAGCTCAACTCTTCTTCACTGAAAGGCGCCGCTTCAGCAGTGCCCTGAACTTCGATAAAACCACCACCGGCGTTCATCACCACATTCATATCAGTTTCGGCATTTGAATCTTCGGGGTAATCCAGATCTAACACTGGCGTGCCCTTGTAAACACCCACTGACACCGAGGCAATCATGGTCAACAGTGGATCATCGACAATTGCCTTCTTGCGCTGCAGGTGGCGAATAGCATCGACCAGCGCAACACAGGCTCCGGTAATCGATGCAGTGCGTGTGCCGCCATCCGCCTGAATAACATCACAGTCAATGTTGATCGTGTGCTCACCGAGCTTTTTCAGATCTACGGCTGCTCTCAGAGAGCGGCCAATCAGACGCTGAATCTCCTGAGTGCGGCCACTCTGCTTGCCCCGCGACGCTTCACGGCCCATACGGCTACCAGTCGAGCGCGGTAACATACCGTATTCCGCTGTCACCCAGCCCTCGCCCTTGCCACGCAAAAATCTCGGCACGCCCTGCTCGACGCTGGCGGTACAGATAACCTTAGTATTGCCAAACTCAACCAGCACAGAACCCTCTGCATGGCAGGTGAAATCACGAGTAATTTTGACTTGGCGAAGTTGTTCGGGGCGGCGGCCGCTGGGTCGAGACATAATTTTTTCCTAATAGGGATTGGTTAAAGCGCGTGAAATAAAAATCGGACGAATTGTAGCAAATCTACCAACCCCATGACCGCCTTTGTTACCATGGCGCAATTAATTTTTTAACTGGAGATATTATGGCTCGCAGCATGACGGCATTTGCCCGCAATACCATTGATTTTAGCTGGGGTTCGGTAACCTGCGAACTGCGCTCGGTGAACCACCGTTTTCTGGAAACCGGCTTTCGACTGCCCGATACCTTGCGTCAAATCGAAATGCCACTGCGTGAAGTTGCCCGGAAAAAACTCAGCCGCGGCAAAATCGACTGCTCAATGCAACTGGCGTTTAATAATTCCGATGACAGCGTTGAAGCTGACCTGCAACTAGCCAAGCGCTATATTGAGATCGCCGAAGAAATCTCTGGCGAACTGAAAAACCCCGCCGCAATCTCCCCTCTGGATATTTTGCGCTGGCCGGGTATTTTGAAAGAACAGAATATAGATACAGATGCGCTGCTGGCTGCAGCCAAAGAAACCTTCTCCACAACCGTTGAGCAACTGCTTGAAGGCCGTCAGCGCGAGGGTGAAAAACTCGCCGAGATGATTGAACTACGCCTTGTCGGCATTGAAGCTCAGCTAGTAATCGTGCGCGATAATCTGCCCGGCATCCTCGCAGATCAACGCCAGCGACTACAGCTAAAACTTAGCGACCTTAAAGAGCAGCTGGACAATGATCGTCTGGAGCAGGAGATGGTGATTATTGCCAACCGCACTGATGTCGACGAAGAGCTGGATCGTCTCGAAGCCCATATCAGTGAGATTCGCCGTGTGTTGAGCAGCAGAGAGTCGATTGGTCGACGACTGGACTTCTTGATGCAGGAACTCAATCGCGAAGCCAATACTCTGGGTTCGAAATCAATTGCCGGGGTTACCACTCAGGCATCGGTGGAGTTAAAAGTGCTTATCGAGCAGATGCGTGAACAGATTCAGAATATTGAATAAAAGCCTTCTAAGCCTCAACAGTGCATTTAATACATATGCTTAATAAAAAGTGGATACTCACTTACATCAGTATTTATTACCTGTCCATATTCTCTGTTCAGGCCTGCGCTTTTGGCGCCGATGGCCATCGTATCATTGCCGGCATTGCTGAAAATCACCTCAGCAAAAAAACTGCCCTAGCGGTTAAATCTATCACTGGTGACCTGGCCGAACTATCCCTGTGGCCGGATAAAATTCGCGGTACCCCCGCATGGGAAAAATCCAAATACTGGCACTATATTAATGTTCCAGATCAGCAGCAGGTCGGCACGGCCAGGCGCAGCTCAAGAGGCGATGTTCTCAGCGCACTCAATCATGCCTATGAACAATTGAACCAACCGCGACTCTCCGAACGCGAACGCCTTCAGGCCCTGAGCTTTTTTACCCACTTCGCCGGAGACATCCACCAGCCACTGCATGTGGGGCGACGAGATGATCGCGGCGGCAATGGCGTCGCGATTAAATGGCCGAAAAAAACTAAGCTTACAAACCTGCACTGGGTTTGGGACAGCGGCTTGCTCAGCCTGACCAGACTAAGTGTCGAAGACTATATTGCCCGTCTTGATATAGCCAGTGAACAACAGATACAACAATGGCAGCAAGACAGCTTTCTAGACTGGACTGTAGAATCGAAAATGCTGCGCTCACAGGTCTATGAGTTCGACATTAAAACCCCGCCAGCCGCTTCGGGGAAAAAGCCGCAAACTATCACTCAGGACTATATCAAGCGCAACCAGCCGATTATTGAGCAGCGACTATTGATGGCTGGCATCCGTCTCGCCGGACGGTTAAACCAGATTTTCGACCCGCAGGATGGAACCTACTTTTCAGATAAAAACGGCAGCAAGTAAATCGCAGCGGCAGGGAGTAAGGCATCTGGAATAATTTTTCCGCTGATGTAAACTGCCTACCCAACATCAATCTTACAACAGCGGATCAAGTCCCATTATGGCAACAGGTATTCTCTTTATTATCTCCGCGCCCTCTGGCGCAGGGAAAACCAGTTTGGTCGGTGAACTTCTAAAGCGTATGGAGAAGATAAAAGCCTCCATCTCACACACCACCAGAGACTGTCGACCCGGTGAAGAAGATGGTATCAACTACCATTTTGTCAGCCGTGAAGAATTTATTGGCATGCTCGAGCAGAGTGCCTTTCTGGAACACGCCGAAGTCTTTGGCAACTTTTACGGCACCTCTCAGCACTGGGTTGAAGAAACTCTGGCCGCTGGTGATGATGTTATTCTCGAAATCGACTGGCAGGGTGCAGCCCAGGTTCGTCAGCTGTTCCCCGATAGCACCAGCATCTTTATCCTGCCGCCCTCGAAGCAGGCGTTGCGCGAGCGGCTCGACAATCGCGGCCAGGATGACAGCGCGGTTATCGAAAAGCGCATCGCCGCCGCCACCGAAGAGATGAGCCACTATATTGAGGCCGACTATATGGTGGTCAATGACAACTTTGAAGTCGCATTAAAGCAATTGATGGCGATTGTTTCGGCACAGCACTGCCGTCTTCCAGCGGCCGGTCAGGAAGATCTGCTCTCTGATCTATTGTCCTAGTTATCCACTCTTATAAAGGTTAATTCTCGCAACTTCATTGTCGTAACCCCTCGCTTTAGGTAAACTGGGCGGCCCAGCAACATTTCGTTGCGCTAAAACCTTAAATTTAGCTTAAATTTTTACCCTGGTGGATATAAAAAATGGCTCGCATTACTGTAGAAGATTGTTTGGATCACGTTGATAATCGTTTTGAACTGGTCATGGTTGGCTCCAAGCGCGCTCGCCAGATAGCTACCGAAGGTCGCCCTGCTCTGGTTCCAGAAGAGAATGACAAACCCACAGTTATCGCCCTGCGCGAAATTGAAGAGGGGCTTGTCACTGCAGATATTCTCAATGAAGTTCGTCAAGACTATGAAATTGTCGATGCAGAGGAAGATGGCGAAGCTGGTGCTATCGAAGCTGGTGCAGAGGCAGTTGTTGAAGCTCTGAACGCCTCAGAACCTCCTCAAGAGCCTTCTATCTAAGGCTCAATAAGACCCGGGAGAGAGTTTTTTGGCGCTGCGCTTACTGTTGGATAAACTCTCTTTCTATCTCGACGCCAAAGAAGTAAGCCGCGTAGAGCGCGCCTACAAATTTGCCGAGAAATGCCACGAAGGCCAGATGCGTCAGAGTGGCGAAGCCTATATTTCACACCCCCTCGCCGTTGCCCATATCCTCGCCGATATGCATATGGATCATGAGAGCCTGATGGCCGCCATGCTTCACGACGTTATTGAAGATACCGGAGTTACCAAAGGCCAGATAAGTCGTCGCTTTGGTCGGCCGGTTGCCGATCTGGTTGACGGTGTCAGTAAACTCACAGAAATCGAGTTTGAATCCAAAGCCCAACAACAGGCGGAAAGCTTCCAGAAAATGACTCTGGCTATGTCGCGAGATATTCGCGTGGTTCTGGTTAAGCTCGCCGACCGACTCCACAATATGCGCACCCTCGGAGTTTTGGCCCCAGCCAAACGCCGACGCATCGCCCGCGAAACTCTCGACATTTATGCGCCGATTGCCCAGCGCCTGGGCATCAATGACATTCGTCTCGAACTCGAAGACCTCGGCTTCGCCGCCATGTACCCTCTGCGCCACCGGCGTCTCCGCGAGGCCATGAAGGCAGCGAAAAAGAACCGCAAAGAAGTGGTCACGGAAATTCATCAGGCGATTGAAATACGCCTTGAAAAAGAAGCCGTCGAAGCCACCGTAAAGAGCCGCGAAAAGCATCTCTGGAGCATCTACCGCAAGATGCGCGAAAAGCACCGCTCATTCCGTGACATCATGGATGTATTTGCCTTCCGCCTTATTGTCAACAGTGTTGATGACTGCTACCGAATACTCGGCATGGTGCACAATCTTTTCAAGCCGGTGCCCGGCGAATTTAAGGACTATATCGCCATCCCCAAAGCCAACGGTTACCAATCCCTGCACACGGTTTTGGTGGGTATGCACGGCGTGGTTATCGAAGTGCAAATACGCACCGTCGAAATGGAGGCCATGGCCAGCTACGGCATCGCTGCCCACTGGGAGTACAAAACTGGCAGCCAGAGCGGTGATGTCAACCAACGCCGCGCCGCCAGATGGGTTCAGGGCCTGCTCGATATGCAACTGCAGGCGGGCGACTCCCTGGAATTTCTCGAGCACGTTAAGGCGGATCTATTCCCCGACGAAGTCTATGTGTTTACACCCAAGGGCAATATTGTCGAACTGCCCTCCGGCGCCACGCCTGTCGACTTCGCCTACTCGGTGCATACCGGACTGGGCAACAGCTGTATTGCCTGTCGCGTAGATGGACAGCTCACGCCGCTCTCGGAACAGTTACAGAGTGGCCAGAAAGTAGAGATTATCAGCGCCCAGGAAGCGCAGCCAAATCCAAACTGGCTAAACTTTGTTGTCACCGCAAAAGCGCGCAGTGCGATTCGTCACTTCCTCAAGCACCAGCAACACGATGAATCTGTCGATCTCGGCAAACGGCTGCTCGATCAGTCCCTCAGCCGTCTCGGAACCAGCTATAAGCAGCTTAAGAAATCACAGATTAAAAGGCTGCTTAAAGAAACCGGCGCCAAGACCTTTGAATATATTCTGCAACAGATTGGCCTTGGCAATCGCGTGCCCTTTGCCGTGGCAAACCTGTTGGTCCCAGCAGCCAAACGCAAGCCCAGCAAAGAGAGTAAAAACTCGACACTGCCAGTGGTGATCGACGCCTCTGATGGCCTGCTGTTGCAATATGCCCGCTGCTGCCACCCGATACCAGGGGATCCAATCGTCGGCCATATCTCTCCGGGTAAAGGCTTGGTGATCCACTTAGAATCCTGTCGCAACCTTGCTGAAATTCGCAGCAACCCAGAAAAATGTATGCCGCTGACCTGGTCAAACAATGTGCATGGCGAGTTCCCCGTCGAACTCAAAGTCGAGATCACGCCGGAGCGCGGATTTATTGCCGCGCTGGCATCGCGCATGACCGAGGCGGATGCCACTATCGAAAATATTAGCGTGGACGAAAAAGACGCCTTTACCAGCGTCGTCGACGTCGTACTGACCGTGCGCGACCGTATCCACCTGGCAGATATTCTCAGACGGATCCGCGGTTTAAAACATGTGCGCCGCATCCATCGAATTAAAAATTAATGACCAACATTGGAGACTACCGTGACCAATAAAGCCGTAATTCATACCGACAACGCCCCCGCAGCCATAGGCACCTACTCCCAGGCAGTTAAGGTCAACAACACTGTTTATCTCTCTGGACAGATTCCTCTCGACCCCCAGACAATGGAACTGATCGACGGTGATATCAAGGCCAGTATTCGCCAGGTTTTCGATAACCTCAGCGCGGTCTGCGCAGCTTCTGGCGGCGATCTTGGCAATATAGTCAAACTGAATATCTTCCTGACCGATCTGGGCAACTTTACGGCGGTCAATGAGGTGATGGCGGAATATTTTCAGCAGCCATTCCCGGCCCGCGCAGCAATTGGCGTCAAGGAATTACCCAAGGGCGCGCAGGTGGAAATGGACGGTATTGTTGTTATTTAGTGTTGCTATCTAGCTATTTCGGCAGGGCATCAATTAAAGACTGATAGCCCTCTTTATAGCCCGGGTAGATAAACTGGTAACCACTATCCAAAAGTCGCTGATTGCTGCAGCGACGAATCGCCTTCTGCTCGACAATCTCATCCTGCAACTCAATATTTAATTGCTCCGCCAGCCACAGGCGTAAATCGTGCTGGGTCACCGGCGCACAGTCAGTCGCCACATACAGGCTGTCGAGCTTATCGCCATTTTCAAAACAGCGGATCAGGTGTGCCAACACCCCCGCACAATCATCACTGTGAATACGATTACTCCACTGCTCGGGTTGGGCCGGACGCCCTTTGCCAGCCATAATCTGTTCCAGCATACGCGTGCGACCGGGACCATAGATACCGGAAAATCTAACGATAATCGAAGCGCAGGGCAGTGCGGAAATATGCGCCTCTGCCTGCAATAATAACTTCCCGGAAAATGACAGCGGTGCCGTCGATGACTGCTCGTCGACCCAGGCGCCCTGTCTATCGCCATAGACACTGGTACTGGAGACCCAGATTACCAGCCGCGGTTTGTGTTCAGCATTATTAATCGCCGCAACGAGCGTTGCCGCGCCGTCCACATAGGATTTTTGATAGGCCTCCGGGGTAAATGCCCCTGGCGTCAATGTCACCACCAGCACATCAAAGCCCTCTGCCAGAACTTCTTGTAGACGATTGAGGTCGGTAAGGCTGCCGGCAATAGGCTTGATCGAATCCGGCAAATTTTGCGGATTGCGCTTAAGGCCGAAACAGTCAAACTGTGGTGCTAACTGCAAGCCGGTTCGGCAACCAATATCACCGCAGCCGGCCAATAAAATTTTCAAACGATGTTTCCCCGCTAATCTAATTTGGCTATGATTGTGCCATTCCAGAGGTTATCCAAATGACAATCAGCCAATACTGCCAAGCGGCATCACCCGCCCATCTGCGCCATTCTGGCATGGCTGCAAAGCCCTGTAACCTCAAATTTTCGCTTTTTACTTCTAGCGTCCTGACTGTATACGGACTCTATGCAAACCCTGCATAGTATCGGCGTCGACAAGCTGCGCGGTGTTGGTCCCCAGCTTGCCGGTAAACTGCAAAAACTCGGTCTGCACAGTATTCAGGATCTGCTGTTCCATCTGCCGCTACGCTATATAGACCGCACAAAAATCACTTCTATTGGCGGCATCCAACCACTGACCGAAGTGGTTATTGAAGGCGAAATTAAAGCCTCTGATGTCGTCTTTGGTCGACGCCGCAGCCTGGTCTGCCGAATTCAGGATCACAGCGGCACCATCACATTGCGCTTCTTTCATTTTAATCAGGCACAGCAACAGAGCTTGCAAGCTGGAACCAAACTGCGCTGTTTTGGTGAGGTGCGGCGGGGCAAAGCTGGTCTGGAAATGTACCATCCGGAGTATCAGCATCTCAATCAGGCCAAGCCTCCGGCACTGGCCGAAACCCTGACCCCTATCTACCCGGCAACCGAGGGTGTCACTCAGCAGCGAATTCGCGACCTCTGCGCCCAGGCCCTGCAACGACTGGATACCCATCGACTTGAAGACCTGCTGTATGCAGATCTGGACAGTCCCAGACTGTCTTACTCTCTGGTCGATGCGGTGCGTCTATTGCACAACCCGCCACCGGGCACTGCACTGAATCTGCTCGCGGAGGGAGAGCATCCTGCCCAGCAGCGGCTCGCCGCTGAAGAGTTGGTCGCCCATCATTTAAGTCTGTTGCGACTGCGACAGAAGATTCAACAGCAAGGAGCGCCAGCACTGGCCCCCAACGAGGCCGCCAGTCAACGCTTCCTCGAACAATTGCCGTTTACACTGACCGCTGCACAACAGCGTGTTGCCAATGAGATCAGTGCCGATATCAGCCAGCCGCTTCCCATGCTGAGATTGGTGCAGGGAGATGTTGGCTCGGGCAAAACCGTGGTCGCGGCTCTCGCCGCTGTGCAGGCAATTGCCAATGGTATGCAAGCCGCACTGATGGCGCCCACAGAAATACTCGCCGAACAGCACCGGGTTAATTTCGAAACCTGGCTGAAACCTCTGGGGATACGCATTGCCTGGCTGACAGGAAAACTCAAAGGCAAGGGCCGCGAAGTGCAGCTGGCCGCTATTGCCGATGGCAGCGCGCAGATTATTATTGGCACCCATGCCCTGTTTCAAGAAGGCGTTGAATTCCATAATCTCGGCCTGACGATTATTGACGAACAGCATCGTTTTGGCGTTCATCAACGTCTGGCGCTGCGCAAGAAAGGGGCCAATCTTGACGGTGATACCGAGGGCCTAGGCTCCACCCCCCACCAGTTAATTATGACCGCGACACCTATTCCAAGAACTCTGGCTATGAGTGCCTATGCGGATCTCGACTGCTCGGTGATCGACGAACTGCCCCCCGGGCGCACACCAGTGGAAACGGTGGTGCTCAACAATCTTAGACGCAACGACGTTATTGAGCGGGTGCGCGCTTCCTGCACCAACGGCCGGCAGGCCTACTGGGTCTGCACATTGATTGAAGAGTCTGATGTGCTGGAAGCTCAGGCGGCTGAGGCAACCGCCCAGGAGCTGCAACTACTGCTCTCGGAACTCTCCATCGGTCTGATTCACGGGCGACTAAAACCGAAAGAAAAAGTGCAGATTATGCAGGCCTTTAAGGATGGGGAGATCAACCTGCTGGTGGCCACTACGGTTATTGAAGTGGGTGTTGATGTACCCAATGCCAGCCTGATGGTTATTGAGAATTCTGAGCGTCTCGGACTTTCCCAGCTCCATCAGCTGCGCGGCCGAGTCGGGCGTGGCAGTGAAAACAGCCACTGTGTTCTGCTCTATCAACCCCCTATCTCTGGCAACAGTGCGGCGCGCCTGAAAATTATGCGCGAGACCAATGATGGTTTTAAGATCGCCGAGAAGGATCTGGAAATACGTGGTCCCGGCGAAGTGCTCGGCACCCGACAAACTGGCGATATGCAGTTTCATATTGCCGACCTGCAGCGAGATTCCCATATGCTGCCAGAGGTCAAGACCATCGCCCTGGCGCTTCTGCAGCAGCATCCACAAAACGTCGATCCATTAATTGCCCGCTGGCTGGGCCATAGTGAGCAGTACGGGCAAGCGTAGATGGGCAAGCGTAGAAAAGCGCTGTAGAATAAACTTAATAATTTAGACCTAATTTAAAAGGGGTTTTACATGGCATTGAGTAACTCGATTTCAAATATCTTTGGGGTGTCCCCCGTTAAACCGCTGCAAAATCATATGTCAGCGGCGATTAAATGCGTTGATCATTTAGACGCTTTTTTAAAGGCGACATTTGAAGATAATTGGGACGCGGCAACGGAAGTCTTCGAGCAAATCAGCACCGAAGAACAGAACGCCGACGATCTTAAAAAACAATTTCGTATGCATATGCCCAAAAGTTTGTTTATGCCGGTTTCCAGGGGAGACCTTCTGAGCATAATTACCAAACAGGACAATATTGCCAATCTCACTAAAGATATATGCGGCATTATTCTCGGCAGAAAAATGGCTATCCCGAAAAAGCTCCACGATGACTTTATTGGATTTGCCGAGAGCTCCACAGAGACCTGCCGCAAAGCTCACGGCGCGATCAATGAACTCGATGAACTGCTGGAAACCGGGTTTGCCGGATCGGAAGTGAAATTTGTCAAAAAGCTGATTCGTGACCTCGCCGCCCAAGAGCAGAAAGTCGACAAAAAAGAACAGAAATTACGTAAAAAATTATTTAATATCGAGGCCGATCTATCACCCATTGATGTGATTTTTATGTATAACATCATTGATCAGATCGGCGGCCTGGCCGACACCGCCGAGCTTATTGGCAACCAAGTTGAGCTACTTCTAGCAAAATAATAACTAGAAAAATCCACTAGAAAATAATCACTTTCGGGAACCAACATTATGGAATTTTTTACTGAATACGGGGCTATTCTAATTATCATTGCCGCGCTGGCCGGCTTTTTTATGGCCTGGGGCGTCGGCGCAAATGATGTCGCTAATGCGATGGGTACCTCGGTTGGCTCCAAAGCGCTGACCATTAAGCAGGCTATTCTTATCGCCATGGTATTTGAATTCGCCGGTGCTTATTTGGCGGGCGGCGAAGTTACCTCAACCATTCGCAAAGGCATTGTCGATTCCGCAATCTTTATCGAAAGGCCCAATGATCTGGTATTTGGTATGTTATCCGCGCTGCTGGCTGCAGGTACATGGCTTATGATTGCGAGCTTTATGGGCTGGCCAGTGTCGACAACCCATTCCATTGTCGGCGCGATTGTCGGCTTTGCGGCGATTGGCGTTTCTGTCGATGCGGTTCACTGGGGCAAGGTGAGCACTATTGTCGCCAGCTGGGTGGTCTCTCCCGTGATAGCAGGCACCCTGTCCTTCGCGCTCTTCCGCAGCGTTCAACGTCTTATCTTGCTCCAGGACGACCCCTTTACAAAAGCCAAACGCTATATTCCTATCTATATGTTTTTCGTTGGCTTCCTTATCGCCATGGTGACCCTGCTAAAAGGTCTCAAGCACGTCTTTAAAGATAACGGCATGGCATTGAGCTTTGCAGATTCTGCACTGATCGCATCAATGGTCGGTATTGTTGTGGCGATAATTGGCAGCTACCTATTATCCCGAATTAAGCGCGACCTGAGCCTGGAAACAGATAATCGCTTCGCCAATGTTGAGCGCGTCTTCGCCGTCCTGATGATCTTTACTGCCTGTGCTATGGCCTTTGCACACGGTTCGAACGATGTGGCTAACGCTGTAGGCCCACTGGCTGCCGTGGTGAGTATTGTCTCTTCCGGCGGTGATATTGCCGCAAAGAGCATTATGCCCCCGTGGATACTCCTTTTAGGTGGCGGCGGAATCGTTGTGGGTCTCGCTACTTACGGCTTTAAAGTGATGGGCACCATCGGCCGCAAGATTACAGAGCTGACGCCAAGCCGTGGCTTTGCTGCTGAATTGGGCGCCGCTGCTACTGTGGTTATTGCCTCGGGTACCGGCCTGCCAATTTCAACCACTCACACATTGGTTGGTGCAGTTCTCGGCGTTGGTTTAGCCCGCGGTATTGGCGCGTTAAATCTGCGTATGGTGGGATCGATCTTCCTATCCTGGCTAGTCACTCTGCCTGCAGGTGCCGGCCTCTGTATTATCTTTTTCTATATATTCAAGGCCAGCTTTGGTCAGTAAATCCCAGGCGCCATTAAACAGCCACACTGTTTAATGGCGCCGATTCCTAAACGTAAATCATCCAGAATAAAAACTGCCCCAAGATATAGCCAAACCAAAAAGTCTCGCACCAGCTTGTTTCAAAACCTTTCCTTAAGCGCCCTCAAAATAAGCTAAGTTATTGATTTTATTGGCTTGGCACGGATATTGTATTGTGATTAGCGACATTGCAGTCTGCTGGGTAACGAAGCCCCTGCGCAAACGAAAATTTGTGCACGGGCTTTTTTTGTTTTTTGACCTTCGTTTTTCACAATAGGATTTACTATGAACCACACACGCATCATCTCAACCGCTGCAGCGGCGCTTCTATGCCTGCAGCCTTTTGTCGCAACCTCTGCCGAAGATGCAACCAGTGTCAGCCAGATGTTCACTGATGGCAGCGCTTCAACATCTTTCCGCTACCGTTACGAAATGGTTGACCAAGATGGTATCGATAAAGATGCCGGTGCCTCAACACTAAAATCTCGCCTGACTTGGAAGTCGGCTGCCTACAATGGCTTTAGCGCTGGACTCGAAGTTGACAATGTCACCGTTATTGGTAACGAGAGCTACAAGACACCAACCAATGGTATGGGTGAATACCCAATCGTTGCCGACCCCAAAGGCACAGATATGAACCAGGCTTTTGTCGCCTACTCAGGTTCGTCCTTCAATGCCAAGCTTGGCCGTCAGCGTATTTTGCACGCCGGCCAGCGTTTTGTCGGCGGTGTCGGCTGGAGACAGAATGAGCAAACTTATGATGCACTGACTGTCAGCCTCGCCGATCTCAACTCTGTGAAAGTTGACTACAGCTATATCTGGAACGTAAACCGTATCTTTGGCCCTATCGACAGCACAGGCCAGGCCAAGCAGTGGGGTTCTGATTCCCATGCGCTGTTAGCCTCTTTCTCTCCAGCTAAAGGTCATTCATTTAAGGCTTACGCCTATCTTTTAGATTTCGATAATGCGGCAGCCAACTCAACCAGCACTTACGGTATTGACTACAAAGGTAAACTCGGCAAGGCAACATTGGCTGCCAGTATCGCTACTCAGTCAGACTACGCTGACAACCCTGCCTCATTCGATACTGATTACCTGATGGCTGAACTCAGCATGCCGGTTAAAGCGGTTACCGTTGCTCTGGGTTATGAGCTGCTCGGCGGTGATCAAGGTGTTGGCTTTAAGACGCCACTGGCCACTCTGCACAAGTTTCAGGGTTGGGCTGATAAGTTCCTCGGTACTCCGGGAACTGGTCTTGAAGATACCTACCTGAAAGTCGCAGGCAAGATTTCCGGTATTCCTGTTGCCGTTTTCTACCACGAGTTTTCCGCCGATGAAGGCGGTGCAGATCTCGGCTCGGAACTGGATATTGTCGGCACTTACAAAATCAACAAACACCTTTCTGCACAGCTGAAATACGCAAGCTACTCTGCAGAAACCCATGCAACTGATACCGATAAAGTCTGGTTGACGTTTAACATGAAGTTTTAATAATCTTATCTCCCAAAGAGAGTAGTAATAAGACTGGGGCGTGGATATGATCTGCGCCCCTCTCTTTTTTTCACAACAGATATATTTATGACCTCAGTGGCAGAAAAAAAACGTGCTCGCGTCATGCTGGTGGATGACCTTCCCCAGCGCTCTGCCCGTGTTGAAGAAAAACTGACCCAAGAGGGGTTTGATGTTATCTCCAGGCTGCCCTCTGCAACCGGCCTGATGTTCCAGATAGAACAGCTGCAGCCGGATATTATCCTGATTGATTTACAGTCCCCGGGCCGAGATGTTCTCGACAGCCTGTCGGTGATCAATGACCACAATCCCACACCTGTGGTTATGTGGTCCGAGGAGGAGGATCCGGGCTTTATTAAAGAAGCCGTGGATGCCGGTGTCACCGCCTATATGATGGGTGATGTTGAAACCGACCGAGTAAAACCGGTGATTGATGTAGCGATGGCGCAATTTAAATCCTATCAGTCACTGCGCCAGAAATTGGATACCACAAGAACACAGCTGGAAAGCCTGTCGGTTATCGACAGGGCCAAACGCCTTTTGATGGATCAGCAGGGCATCAGCGAAGATAGCGCCCACAAGGTGCTGCGCAACCTCTCTATGGACAGCAATCAAAGTCTGCCACAGGCAGCGAAATCGGTTATACAAATACTCAACAAAAAAACCTAGTGCCTGTTATGAATATAGAGATCAATAAAAATTTACCCAGCGCAGAGCTCGATCACCTCAACCTGGGCTATATGCGCCTCAATGACAGTGCGCCACTCATTATTGCCCAACATCTCGGGCTGTATGAAAAGTTCGGTTTAAATGTAACACTGCATCGGGAAGTTTCCTGGGCCAATATTCGCGACAAAACTATTGCCGGCACATTTGATGCCTGCCAGATGCTGGCGCCGATGCCGCTGGTGACAACCATGGGCGCCGCAGGTATTCGCGCGCCGATGATAACCGGATTGGTACTCTCTCTAAATGGCAATGGGGTTACAGTTTCTTCATCGCTGTGGAGAAAAATGAATCAATGCGCCAAACCAGATCAACCGCTAGCCCATTTACACAGCAACTCAGAAAACAACCCAATAAATGACGCGCTGGCCACAGCAAAGTCGCTGCGAGCGGTATTGGATAAAACTCCAGGCAATCCACTGACCTTTGCCACCGTGCACTCTTTTTCCAGCCACACATTGTTACTGCGAAAATGGCTGGTCGCTGGTGGCATCGATCCGGATAGAGAAGTGCGCATTATTGTCCTGCCACCGGAACAGATGGTTGACAGCCTCGCTCAGGGCGTTATCGATGGCTTTTGTGTTGGTGCTCCCTGGAACACCATTGCCGTTGAATACGGTGTTGGCATTATGGCCACTACCGGATATGAAATATGGAATAACGCACCGGAAAAAGTCCTCGGGGTTCTCGAATCCTGGCACAGCCGCAATCCCTCGACCCATTTGCGTCTGCGACTGGCGCTGATGGCCGCCTGTGAATGGTTAGCCAATATGGACAATCGCAAGGCCGCTGTTGATATTCTTTCGCGACCAGAGTTCCTGGATCTTCCCGCCGATTATCTGCGCCCATCACTGACCGGAGAGCTGATTTACCAGCACTCGAAGATTGCCCAGAGTCGGTCCAACTACCATGTCTTTTCCAGCTATCACGCTGGTTTCCCCTGGCGCTCACAGGCTGAGTCAATACTTGAACAATTTACTCCGCTACTCGGCAAGCCGGTTGAGTCGGACAAAATGGCCTCTCTGGCACAACAGTGTTTTCGCAGCGACCTCTACCGCGAAGCGGCCACTCGGGCGGGGTTAAGTTACCCCGAGCAGGACTACAAGCCTGAGGGCATCCATGCTGAGCCCTGGATGTTAAATGACAATATTGAACTCGGCAGTGACCTGATGGTGAGCCCTGACGCGCCAACTCGGAACAGATAGCCGCTGCGCCCAGCAAAAATGCACGTATTTGGTGCTTGGCTTTTTGACATCGCCAGATCAGATAGAGGCAGTCATCCTGAATAGAGGACTCTGCGCGGGTGTTTTTATCGTTCTATCCTCTTATTTTTCTATTTTTCTCCTATATTCACCATAAAAAACTATTTTCAACTTAATTTAAATAACTGGCACAGTTATTGAATAGCCATTAGTACGCACTGCAATGCAAGACCTCGTCATCGATGAGCGTCACCGGGTAACGATGCCCGCCTATCCCCGTTAACTCGGCATGTAGGCGGGCATTTTTTTTTGATTTTTTAAATTGAGGTATAGGTTTTATGCATTCCGCCACAACAAACAAATTTATACGCGGGCTCTCCCGCACGCTAAAAACATTAGTCATTTCAGGCTTGATGTTAAATGGTACCTACGCAATAGCAGAGCTGGGCGAACCCGAAAAAGACGAACTTAGGTTTGGCTTTATCAAATTGACTGATATGGCGCCTATCGCCATCGCCTATGAAAACGGTTACTTCGAAGACGAAGGTCTGTACGTCACCATCGAAGCACAGGCCAACTGGAAAGTACTTCTCGACGGTGTTATCGACGGCAAACTCGACGGCGCACATATGCTCGCCGGTCAGCCTCTAGCCGCAACAATCGGCTACGGCACCAAAGCTCATATCGTCACACCCTTCAGTATGGATCTGAACGGTAACGCGATCACTGTCTCCAACGATATTTGGAAGCAGATGAAACCCTATGTGCCTATGAAAGATGGCAAGCCTGTCCACCCGATTAAAGCGGACTACATGAAACCGGTAGTCGACAAATTTACCGCCGAAGGCAAGCCGTTCAAAATGGGTATGGTATTCCCCGTATCGACTCACAACTATGAACTGCGTTACTGGTTGGCTGCGGGCGATATTCACCCGGGTTACTACGCACCTCACAAAGGTGATAGCAGCGGTACATTAGATGCCCAGGCCCTGTTATCTGTAACACCTCCACCACAGATGCCAGCGACGCTCGAAGCCGGAACTATCTACGGTTACTGCGTAGGTGAGCCATGGAATCAGCAGGCTGTATTTAAAGGCATTGGTGTTCCTGTAGTCACTGATTACGAAATCTGGAAGAACAACCCAGAAAAAGTTTTCGGTATGACCAAAGAGTTCACCGAGAAGTATCCAAACACCACAGCACGAGTGGTTAAAGCATTGATTCGCGCCGCTAAATGGCTCGACGAGAACGACAATGCCAACCGTCCTGCCGCTGTTAAGATTCTCTCTCAGAGCAACTATGTTGGCGCCGACTACGATGTTATTGCCAACAGCATGACCGGCACCTTTGAGTACGAAAAAGGTGACAAGCGTTCGGTTCCCGACTTCAACGTTTTCTTCCGTTACTTCGCCACTTACCCCTACTACTCAGATGCAGTCTGGTACCTGACTCAGATGCGTCGCTGGGGACAGATTTCAGAGCCCAAATCTGACCAGTGGTATTTCGATGTTGCTGCCAGTGTTTACCGCCCGGATATTTACAAGACAGCGGCACTGGAATTGATTGAAGAGGGTGTCGTAAGCGCCGCTGATTTCCCGGAGTTTGCTAAAGAGAGCGGCTTCCGCTCACCACAGAAACACTTTATTGATGAAATCGTCTACGACGGCTCCAAGCCCAATGAGTACCTGAAGAAATTCCCAATTGGTCTTAAGGACGAGGTTCTTTGATTAAAAGCTCTTTAATTAAGAGTTCTTTAAACAAGAGCGCCCTAGCACAACAGTAACAAAAACAACGGCAGGCCGTTTTGGCCTGCCGATTGTTTCTAAACAGCGAATAAACCAAGACAGCAATATAAAGACTTTAAATGAAGGCCAAGTAAATGAGTACAGCAACAATCACATCCAAGATCGCAAAATTACAGTCTCTGATCACAGTAGCTAACCTGTTAAGCGCCTTGGAAAAAACGGTAAAGGCAGCAGTACTCCCGCTAACCGGAATTGTGATGTTCCTGTTTCTCTGGCAGGCAACCGCCAGCAATATTGTCACCTCTCTGGGTCAGTTTCCAGGACCGGGAGATGTTTGGAATCAATCAAAAACATTAATCGAAGAACATCATGCCGAGCGCGAAAAAGCTGACAAGTTTTATGTTCGTCAGGAAGTACGCAATGCCAAGAAGCTGGCTAAAAATCCGGATGCCAAAGTGAAAATTCGCCCCTACACTGGCAAGGCAACCTACTTCGACCAGATTTTCACCAGTCTCTACACCGTTGCCTTTGGCTTTTTAATTGCGACCCTGATTGCCATACCTCTAGGTATCGTCTGCGGCCTTAGCGAAAGAGTCTACCGTGCCGTAAACCCCATTATTCAAACATTCAAGCCGGTGTCACCACTGGCTTGGCTGCCGCTGGTCACCATGGTGGTATCAGCACTCTATGTCAGTGATGATCCCCTCTTTGAAAAAGCCTTTTTGACCTCGGCATTTACTGTCGCGCTCTGCTGCCTGTGGCCCACTGTGGTCAACACCATTGTCGGCGTCGCCAGTATTGATCGCGACCTGATCGACGTCAGCCGTGTATTGCGCCTGTCATGGCCGGTCTATATCAAGACCATTGTTATCCCCTCAGCGATCCCACTCATCTTTACCGGCCTGCGCCTTTCCCTGGCGACTGGCTGGATGGTTTTGATCGCCGCTGAAATGCTCGCCCAAAACCCCGGGCTGGGAAAATTTATCTGGGATGAATTCCAAAATGGCTCATCCAGTTCCCTCGGTCGAATTATGGTCGCAGTCATTACCATCGGCATTATCGGTTTTATTTTGGATCGCTTAATGCTGGCTCTACAAAAACGTGTCAGCTGGGACAAGCAGGCGATTTTCCGCTAGCCCCTGTGCAACAACCTCGGAATCTGTTTTAAGGAAATAATTATGCATAAGAACTACCTAGAAATTAGTCAGGTAGGAATTGAATTCCCCACTGAAGCGGAGCCGTTTCGCGCACTGCAGAATGTGAACCTGTCCATTCAACAGGGGGAGTTTATCTCGTTAATCGGACACTCCGGCTGTGGTAAGTCCACCGTGCTGAATATTATTGCCGGTCTCTACCAGGCCACCGAAGGCGGCATTATTCTCCAAGGCCGAGAAGTTAATGAGCCGGGCCCCGATCGCGCTGTTGTATTCCAAAACCACGCTCTGCTGCCATGGCTTACGGTCTATCAGAATGTTGAGCTCGCGGTTAAATGTGTGTTTAAGAAAACCAAAACCAAAGCAGAGATCCGCGACTGGATTGAGCACAACCTCGAGCTGGTGCATATGGATCACGCGATGCACAAGCGCCCGGGCGAAATCTCCGGTGGTATGAAGCAGCGTGTCGGCATTGCCCGCTGTCTGGCCATGCAACCCAAAGTACTACTGATGGATGAACCCTTTGGCGCGCTCGACGCACTGACCCGCGCACACCTTCAAGACTCGCTGATGGAAATTCAAAATCGACTCGGCAACACCGTGGTCATGATTACCCACGATGTTGATGAGGCAGTACTGCTCTCCGATCGCATCGTCATGATGACCAATGGCCCAGCCGCCTCTATCGGTGAAGTGCTGGATATTAATTTGCCACGT